>Ga0115549_1000029_pt1 | contig 119413 bp, 107 predicted proteins | sample COGITO_mtgs_1004_2_FD_87176 | JGI IMG/M metagenome (GOLD analysis project Ga0115549, IMG submission 87176) | Pelagic marine microbial communities from North Sea - COGITO_mtgs_100430 | ecosystem: Environmental > Aquatic > Marine > Epipelagic | place: Germany:Helgoland, sampling site Kabeltonne...
AGTACCAATGTATGAAACGGCTCCTCCTATTGATGTAACACCTTGTTTTAGCGTGAAAGTTGTGTTGTCAATGGTTAACGGATCCATAGGCATATTAAATGTTGCAGTAACATTTTTATCATGTGCAACCTTGGTTTCAAGATTAAAAGGGTCTGTAGAAATAACCATAGGAATAGTAGCTGCAAGTGTTTTAAAAGTCCAAACAGTATCCTTTGCTAATGAAGTACCTGTCAAATTTTTAGCTCCCATAGTTATGGTTGCTGTATAAGTAGTACTTGGTAATAAATCATTTGTAGGATTAAAAGTGGCTTTAGTTCCACTGTATGAAACGGCTCCTCCTATTGATGTAACACCTTGTTTTAGCGTGAAAGTTGTGTTGTCAATGGTTAACGGATCCATAGGCATATTAAATGTTGCAGTAACATTTTTATTGAGTACCACACCCGTATCTTTGTCAGTTGGGTCTGTAAAAATAACTTCAGGTCCAAGAAGTTTTGTACCTGTCCTAAATGTCCAAACATAGTTGCTGCTGATAGCAACACCTTGAGGGTTTTTAGCACCTGTAGTTATCGTAGCTGTATAAACTGTATTAGCTGTTAAATCAATATTGGGATCAAAAAATGCTCTTGTTCCACTATTTGAAACCACGCCATTAATTTGTGTAAGACCTTGATATAAGGTAAACGTTGTGCTGTTAAGTGTTGTCGGATCCATTGCCATATTAAAGGTGGCACTAATAACTTTATTTAATGCTACTCCTGTATCCATATTTGCTGGGTCTGTTGAAATAACCATTGGTGCAAGAGTTGCTCCAGTACTAAAAGTCCAAACATAATCTTCTTGAAGGGCATTCCCTTTTAAATCCTTTACCGTAGTTTTCACTGTTCCCTTGTAGGTCGTGTTAATAGCAAGCGGAGACGATGGTGTAAAAGTTGCAGTAGAGTTGCTGTACGTCAAAGACCCATTTACCATTGAGTTTCCTTCAAAATAAATAGAAGCACTTGTAATCGTATTAGGATTCATGTCTTTATTAAAAGTAACTGTAATAACTTGATTGAGTGGTACATTTGTAGCACCATTAATTGGATTAGTGGAAATTACAATTGGACATAATCCTTTTGTTTCTGTGAATGTATCCTTTTTACATCCGGCAATTAAAACGACTGCAATTAATGTCAGTGTTTTTAGTAAATTTTTTGTTTTCATTTTTATATTGTATGAATTGCTTTTCATGCTGCAAAGAATTGTTTTATTTTAACTAAAAATATTATACAATTAAGAGTACTTATTATACAATTCTCTTATTTTGTTAAAATTTATCCAGCTCAACATAACATCCTGCTTAGCATTTTTACATTTTACCTATAGTGCTGTATTGTAGCTTTTAAACTTGGAAGGTTAGCTTTTTACAAGATGAAGTCTTTGAACCAATCCTTTAAATAAATACTTCAACACTTACATTTTCTTTAAAAATATTTTAAATGTTTATAAAATTTATCAAAAGCCCTATTTACCACCCAGACAAGCTCAATGATTGTATACCCAAATCAGGTAACGTTATCATTACAGCATACTTAAATTTGGTGTAAATTTGTAACCTCAATGAATAGTCAAACCTTTAAACTAAAACCAAAAGTAGAGTTTATCCCATTAATGAACTTATTGAAACTGCTTGGCATTGCCCAAACAGGTGGACATGCTAAGATAATGATAGACGAAGGTGAGGTTATGGTGAACGGAGCAAAAGAATACCAAAAACGCAAGAAATTGAGGAAAGATGATGTTGTACAGGTAGACGGAGTAAGGATAATGATTGAATAAAGATTAAGGAAATTGAGACCTGCAAATTGGGGTATATCTTGCACTTTAAAAGCATAGAATGAAGGACAATATATCAAACCATCGTACGTTTATTAAATTAATGAAATACTTTAAGATTATTTTGGCTGTTTCCATTTTGGCAATTGTGGTATCCACTTGCTTTAGCTTTAAAGGAAAAAAAGATGGATCGACAAAATGGAAAAGTTTCAGTATAAATAAGGAAACTGAGCTAAAAATTGGTGATATCATTTTTCAAAGTTCTAAGTCAGGGCAAAGTTATGCGGTACAGTTAGCCACAGGTTCTAAATACAGTCATGTAGGGATGATTATTATGGACAAAGGTGGGCTTAAAGTAATTGAAGCCGTACAACCTGTTAGAATAACTCCATTAGCAGAATGGAAAAAGCAGGGTGATGGTGGACATTATGTGGTAAAGCGATTGGTGCAAGCCGATTCTCTTTTAACGCTACAAAAAATTAGCCTTTTAGACTCTTTTTCACGAACTTATTTGGGGAAAAATTATGATTTGTACTTTGGGTGGAGCAATGATAGAATATACTGTTCAGAACTGGTTTGGAAAGTTTATAAACAGACCTTGGGAATAGAGATTGGCGATTTGCAAAAACTTTCTGCTTTTGACCTGAGCAACCCTATAGTGAAAGAAAAACTAAAAGAATGATATGGAAATAATATCCCTATGAATGAATTGGTTATTTCTCCTGGGGTGATGTTCAATAGTAATTTACTTACTTTGGTTGTAGAGAAATAGCTTAAATAAATGTAACTATTTGCTTATCACCACTTTTTGATTTTGTGTAATCGTTTCTCCTTTATGAACAAAACTTACATGAGAGATGTTTGCATTTGGGTCATTCTCATGGCATTTATCATTGGTTTTTCTTTTGTTTTTTAACACTTCGATTTGTGTAAAAGAGTCGGTGCCATTTTCCAAGAAAAATATTAAATCACAGTCATTAAAATAACTTTCATAGTATCCAAATTTATTGTTTACATCATAATCAGTAATGTTGATGGTAGTTGAACTTATTTCATTACCTGGAAAAACAATTAAGTCAAGGTAAAAGGAGTCTGGTTTTTCAGAAGCACTAGTAGATTTCCTCACAACCATTATTTACCTTAATTCAGCAATAGAAAATCCTTCAAACTGAATGGAAATAGTAAGAATCTGACCCAGAATTAAACTTTTATCACATCTTCGGCAACCTTGAAAAGCAAATGTAAAAAAAAGAATTAAAATAAAATTTAGTGCCTTTTTCATCATTCAAAAATAAAGAAAATTACGTTGTAAAAATTGCTAACATTAGGTTAGGGTGATTTTACAGTTTTATTGTATCCTTGCCATTTTGTTTAAAAACATGGCATTCATCTGCACCAATAATATAGGTTTCATTGATTTTCTCTACCCCATTTACCCATCCATGAAAAACAAAATTTTCAGTTCGGTTTTTTAGTGTTTTGAAATAGTCATCCTCGACAATACTGTAATAATTGTTTTGAAGTTGTTTAGGGTATCTCAAAGTATCACCAGTATGTGTCCTAATAGTATAAAAATCTGTTAGCGTATCTCCTTCTATTTGAACGCCAATCATTGCATAAATTTCTGTGCAGGGGTAATCAGGTTCCTTAGGTGAGTTATCATAACAACCAGAATTAAATATTAAAAGAATTGCTGCAAGAGGTATGAGTTTCATTAACGAACAAAGGTAATATGATTTTTTTAAGAAAAAATCTCTAAATTATTTGTTTAACTCACCTTTTCAACAAAATATAAAAAAAGGTACTTGTCATTTGGACAAGTACCCTTAATAAGTATTTATATTTTTACTAGTGTTTACACTTAGTGCAATCTTCGCCATTAGCTTTTGCTTCTGCACAACAAGCTTTTTCAGTACTTGCACATTTATCACAAGTTTTTCCTTCTGCTTTAGCCGCTTTACAGCATTCTTTAGCATCTTTGTCACAATTGGTGCTGTCACCGTCTGCACAACATGCTTTCTTTTCGCCTTCTACTCCTTCATGGTTACATTTTGCACATTTTTCTCCTTTAGCCGCTGCGTCTTTGCAACACTCCATCTCTTCTCCAGCGGTTGCATCATCATGGCCTGAGTTACAAGCTGCGGTGGTAAGTGCAAAAATGGATAGGATAAATAATAATTTCTTCATGCTTTTTTATTTTTTTATTTTTTTATGTAATGCAAATAAAGCATATATAGAACAAAATCCCTAATCAATAACGTTTTATTTTACTTTTACGTTTGGATAAAAAATATTTTTCATAAAACTTTTTTCACTGTGTTTTGTTATAATATTAACTAAAAAAAACACAATGGGAAATTTACTTTACATAATTGCGGTGATTCTTGTTATACTTTGGGCAATAGGTTATTTAGGCTACAGTTTTGGCTATTTAATTCATGTACTCTTGGTATTGGCAATAGTAGCAATACTTTTAAGATTAATAAAAGGAAACATTTAACAATATAATATACATCATGAAAACAGGAAAAGCATTATTAGGAATTTTAACAGGAGTAGCTGTAGGTGCAGCTATAGGCATATTATTTGCCCCAGACGAAGGAAAAAAAACACGCAGAAAAATTAGGAACAAAGGACGCCACTTAGCAGATGACATCAAATATAAATATGATGATGCTGTGCAGGCTGCATCAAAAAAATTAAGTGAAATCAAGGAAGTTGCCTCAAAGTTTGCACATCAAAACGGAGCAAAATAGCGGTCCTTCTCATTAATAGCGGTCAAGTGTTGAGTTTAAACTCTCTTGATCGCTTTGTTTTTTACAAAGCGTACTAATTCAAACCGTTTAATAATATCACTATATTTCAATTTTCAATTATTGAGATATCGGTAAAATCAATGGTGCTTGCGATTGGCTTTTACAATACCTCCTTTCACCTCTTTTATTCGGTGAACGTAAAAAAAAGCATGAGGGTCTTGTGCTTGCACTGCCTCTTGAATACGATGAATTTCTAACCTTGTAACGATGGTCATTACAATATCACAGTCATGACTTATTTCAAATGAATCGGGCAAATAGCCCCTTTTTCCTTTATAGACAGAAATAGCCTTTTTAAAATCTTTGACAATGATAGATTTTACCAAATCATGTTCTTTTGAAACGATGGTCAAAGCGGTATATTCTTCAAATCCATCGACCACATAATCCGATGTTTTTATAGCCGTAAAATAGGTTAAAATTGAATACATTGCAGCTTCAATACCAAAGAAAAAAGCCGCTGAAAGAAAAATAAGCGTATTGGTTGTCATCACTATTTCTCCTGTAGAAAAACCTGACTTTTTATTGGTGTAATGCGCCACTACTTCAAAACCATCGATAACCCCACCACTTTTAATAACAAATCCAATACCCAATCCAATTAAAAATCCGCCAAAAACAGCAATCAAAATTTTGTCATTGGTTACTGTTGGTATATCAACATAGTGCATACACAGTGATAACAAAACAATAGCTATCCCCGCGTTGATAGCAAATGTTGAACCGATGTTGCGATAACCTAAATAAATGAAAGGAACGTTTAACACCAAAAGCACAATGCTAATATTGATGTGAAATACTTCGTGGATAAGGATAGATATTCCCGTTACGCCACCATCCAAAAAATGATTGGGAATCATAAATCCCTTTAAAGCTACAACGGCACATGCCACACCAATCAGCATATACAAAAAATAAGGGAGCCCAATAATATTTTTCCAAATAATTGGATTATTTTGTTTGGATGATTTAACCAATTTATTGTTGTATTAAAATTATTTCCATTGCCATTTATCCTTAATTGCTTGAATATATTTCCTTTTTCTCGGCTCTCTATTCTTTTGGGCAAAAGGAGTATGGTATTTGTGATTTTCTAAAAACTTAACTTGGAGCCTGTCCCAATCTTCCTCCGATTTTACAACACCAACTGACAAAAACTCTTGATACAAAGTCTCTCCTATCTCGTAAAACAAATCTGTTCCCAGATAATCCACATCCGCATCACATAATATTTGCTCCAATTCCGTTTTAGGGCTTTGGGGCAACTTTGTTGCATAAATCATATTTGCAACAATCTCAATATCACTTTTGGAGTAACCCCATTGAGGCAGTGTTTTGCGCATAAATTCAACTCCTTCAGCCTCATGATTCTGGTAATCCCATAAAACACCTACATCATGAAACAATGCTGCTGTCCTCAATAATTTAGCATCTTTTGAGTTTATTTTTAAACGTCTAATATAATCGTTGCAAACCTTAAGCACATGAAGCGTATGATGAAAACCGTGATAAGATATCTGTCTTGGCAACTCAAGGCTGAATTTTTGGCTTATAAATTCCTTTAACTTCTGAATACTCATTTAGCTTTATTAAAAGTCTTTAGTATAAACCAAAACTATACCAATCGTACAAATTATTTTTTTTGAGTCCAAGGTAACTGTTGCAAAGTTGTAAAAATTAATTGATAATAGCTAAAAATATTATTTTTTTGTTAAAAATTAAATAAAAATCCAACACAAACCCAATGGTTCCATAACAGGCATTGAAGATTGTAAAAACAAAAAGCAATATTTACAAAAAAAAACAAACAATAATTGTTTGTTTTTTTATTGTGGGAGTTGAGAGCCTGCCCCGACCCTTCCGTGCGTGCCTTACGGAATGCGCTGAACCAACTGAACTATGCGTTTCCTACTTTTCCAACGTTTTATTTCTCGTTCTCGGGAATATGCCTCTATTTTCGTATCATAAGCTTCCGTATAAACGATTGTCCAATCGCCAATACCGCCTGTAAATCCTTTGTGATTTGAGTTGTGTGTTTGTAATCTTCTTGCTAAAGTATCACAAGTATGACCAACATAGTATTTATTCAAAATATCTGAAAATAAAATATAAAGGTGACACATACCTATAAAAAAACCCAATCCTTATGGACTGGGCTTTTTGTGGGAGTTGAGGGATTCGAACCCCCGACCCTCTCGGTGTAAACGAGATGCTCTGAACCAACTGAGCTAAACTCCCTCGTTTTGAGGAGTGCAAATGTATTACTAGAATTCTATTTACAAAATAAAAATTTAATATTTTTTTCTGATTGCTACAAAATTTATTTCAAAATCCAACTAAACATTAAGCAACCACTGGATTTATTCAGATTTATGGCTGCAATAATTGTTCTAATATCAAGGTTTCAATACCCCATTTATTAATATAAAAAGCATTGCCATTGCCATTGAACGCGACTTGTTGCATAAATAAGTAGTCTGTTTCCTCATTGGAAAATAAGATGATGTTGAGCTTATAATTTTTATTTTCACTGCGCTGTTTAGCATATTCTGCATACCAATTTACCGATGTGCCTGGCGCATTGAATTTACCATCAGTAAACAAAAATATCTGTGTGTAATTGTAATATCTATCGGCCATGCCATAGGCCGTTTTAAGTGCAATTTTAGCATTGGTTCCTCCTTGTGCCTGTATGGCATTGATTGACCTGTTAAGACTATCCAAAAAACGAACAGAAACATGATCTGATAAAACAACATTCGCAGTACTAAAGGTAATTAAACTGACTGAATCAATAGGCCTAAGCGTTTCCATAGTACCTTTCAGTGCCGTTTTCAATTCTTCTAAATAACCGTTTCTCTTCATTGAGAAACTTACATCTGCCAAAATAATAATATGTTGAGGAGGCTTTTCGCTTGTAGCAAAATCATTTGTCAGTTTTTCAAGTTTATTTCTTTTTAAATCTGTTTGAGGTACTTCTTTTAAAACCTTTGTCTCCTTATCTTTAACCTCAGAAGTTTTCTGGACTTCGTCTTTGGCAAAGTCAGCTTGCTTATGAATAAAGGTATCCAAATATACTTGCTCTTCTATTAAATCTTCAACCTGCTCAACAGGTTTTAATTGTACAACAATTACATCTCCACTTTTAGTAAATATGTAATTGCCTATTTTGGTATTGTATCCCTCAGCCGATACACTAATGGTATATTTTCTTTCCAACCCCTCAAATTCTGTCGAACTTCCATCCAAATTTAATTCTCTACTTGTTCCACGAACAATAATATTGGAATGATAAATTGGTTTACCTGTATTTTCATCAATCACCTTTATTTTTATAAAAGGCGACTTGGCAGGTGTTGGTGTATTTTCTAGTTTTGGACATTGAAAAAGCGCATTGTCATCAAAAGCGTTAACAGCACCTTTTACAACTAAAATTATAGGCGCGTTGCTATTGCTAAAAAAGAAAGAAGGACGAAACTCAAAATTGCCCTTTTCTGAAGGGTACGCAACAATTTTATACGTAACCTTTTGTCCCGGAGCAATTTCATGTGGACCAATAAGCAATGTGGTCGGATTGTAAGTTGGTAAAAGCTTGGCAGGTGTGGCATTATTATTCTGTATCCAAAAAACCAAAGTGTCATTTTTCCAGATGGCCACCTTGCCATAATCCAAAACTGTTTTGGAAACTTGAATTTGGCTGAATAAATTTCCCACTATTAAGATTAGTGAAAGCAGCAAAAGGTTTCTTTTTTTAATTATTCTATGCACTTACTATACAATAACGAAAAATCATGCCGAAAATTGAAAGTATTTGCAAATATTGGTCTTAAATCAAAATATATCCATTCCTTATTTCGAGTAAAATGTTACCTTTGCCCAATGGCAAATTCAGGAGATTTAAGTGTTGGCAGTTTTATCAGATTTAATGGTGAGATATGTCAAATAACGGAATACATTCACAGAACACCCGGTAATTTAAGGGCATTCTATCAAGCAAAAATGAAAAAAATCTCAAACGGAAAAGCCGTTGAAAACCGTTTTAGAGTGGGGGAAGATGTTGATTTATTAAGAATTGAAACCTCAGAAATGCAGTACCTTTATCAAGACGGTGATAATTTTGTTTGCATGAATAATGAAACTTTTGAGCAAATGCCTATTCCGAAAGAATTATTTGGCAACAGTGCACAATTTTTATCAGAGGATATGCCAGTATTGGTTTCTTTTGATGAAGATACCCCTGTAATGGCTGAAGGTCCAAAATATGTTGTTTTGGAAATAACCTACACGGAGCCCGGTGTTAAAGGCGATACCGCTACGAACACTTTAAAACCTGCGACACTTGAAAATGGAGTTGAAATTAGAGTTCCTTTATTTGTAAATACGGGCGATAAAATAAAAGTAGAAACAGCCACTGGTAGTTATGTTGAAAGAGCAAATTAAGCCATGCAGTACTTAAAAACAGACCACAATTTTTTAGGGTTAGAGCATGAAAAGCACTTTGCTTTTGAGAAAAGTAAGGTTGTTATACAAGCTATTCCTTATGAGCACAGTTCTTCCTATCTGAGCGGCTCAGATAAGGGACCGCAAGCCATTATTAATGCATCACAATATGTAGAGTTTTATGATGAAGAAATTGACAAAGAAACGTGTTTTGAAACGGGCATAAGCACGTTAGAGCCATTGAACTTTGATGGCATAGTGGATGAAGCAGCTATGCACCTCATTGAACAACAAACAAAAACACTACTGCAGCAGGATAAGTTTATTGTTTCATTGGGGGCTGAACATACGGTATCTTATGGTATTGTTAAAGCGATGAACGATAAATTTGAAAACTTATCTGTATTACAAATTGATGCGCACAGTGATTTAAGAATGAGCTATCAAGGTTCAAAATGGTCACATGCCAGCGTAATGGCAAGGGTACATGACCTCGATATTCCTATTACCCAAATAGGAATAAGAGCGCAATGCAAAGAAGAGGCAGATTTGATTAAATCCTCAACTAACATTCATACTTGGTATGCCCATCAAATTTCAAATAATTTGGATTGGATACAGGCTGCCGTTAATACTTTGAGTGATAATGTTTATATTACAATTGATGCCGATGGTTTTGATCCGTCCATCATGCCAGCAGTGGGTACTGCAGAGCCTAATGGAGTATTGTGGCATCAAGCAATTGCCCTTTTTAAAGAGGTATTTAAACAAAAAAATGTGATTGCCTTTGATATAGTAGAGTGCGCCCCAAAAGAGGGTGAAATATTAACCGAGTTCAATTTGGCCAAATTGGCTTACAAACTCATAGGAATGAAATTTTTAAAATGAAACAAATCTATTTTGACCATGCCGCAACAACACCGCTGCTGCCCGAAGTTGCGGATTTGATGCATGACATCTTGAAGAACACTTATGGCAACCCATCTTCTATTCATGCCACCGGTCGAAAAGCGAAAGCAATTATCGAAGAGGCTCGTGTGCAAATTGCTAAATTAATGGGCTGCAACCCATCTGAAATATGCTATACCAGTGGCGGTACAGAGTCTGATAATATTGCATTAAGAAAAGCTGTTGCTTGTGCAGGTGTTAAAAATATTATCACCACTCCTATTGAGCATCACGCTGTGCTTTCTACCGCAGAATTGTTGCAGGAAGAAAGCAATATAAATCTTCATCTTTTAAAAGTTGACGAAAAAGGTAATTTTAGCCTTGCTGAAATGGAAAAATTGTTGCAAAACAATAAAAATTGTTTGGTAAGCATCATGCACGCCAACAATGAATTGGGTAACCTAAGTAACATTGATGCTATTGGAAAACTATGCAAACAATATGAAGCATTATTTCATACAGATGCCGTGCAGACTGTAGGTTATTTTAATTTTAATTTGGCAGAAAGTAACATAGATTTTTTATCTGCTTCTGCACATAAATTTAATGGCCCAAAAGGGATTGGTTTTTTATATATCAAAAAGGGTTTGAAAATTACTGGACTTATTACCGGTGGTGGACAAGAAAGAAGTTTAAGAGCTGGAACAGAAAATGTTGCCTCTATTGCGGGCATGGCCAAGGCTTTAAGTGCTTGCTACGCCAATTTACCAGAAAAATCTGCGCATATAAAAAGCATTAAACAGCATTTTGTAAAACAATTGCAAGAGGCTATACCAACAGTAACATTTAATGGCGATGTTGATAACAGCCATTACACAGTCATCAATGTATGCTTGCCCAACTCAGAGGCGGCAGATTTGTTTCTTTTTAATCTAGATTTAAGAGGGATTGCAGCTAGTGGTGGCTCAGCTTGTAGTTCTGGTGCCAGTCAGGGTAGCCATGTGCTGACCGCTATTAAATGTGCAGAAGATAAAACCAATTTGCGTTTTAGTTTTGGAGTGTTTAATAAGATAGAAGAGGTAGATGAAGTTATTGAATGTTTGAAAAGCATGATGCCGGAATCGGTGAAATGCTAAGACATTCTATGAGTTGTATTCATAGAATGATTTTCATTGCTCCCTAATTTTCATTATCTTTGACCTATCACTATGAAAATACTTCTTTGGATTTTACGTATCATTCCTGCATTTATTCTTTTACAGACCGCCATTTTCTATAAATTTCCTGGACATCCAGAAAGCATTGAGCTTTTTACAAAAGTATCAAACTATTTTAACGGTGCAGTTTCAGAAAGTATTTTGCGCTATGGAACTGGTATATTGGAAGTTATTGCCTCCATTTTAATATTACTCCCCAAAACTTCAAAGTATGGAGCATTGCTAATAATTGGAATAATGCTAGGTGCTATTATGGGTCATGTTTTGGTACTGGGTTATGACAAAGTTTTTGTGATGGCATTAGTTACCTTGGCAAGTAGTGTTGCTTATTTGGTAATCACTAGAAAATAGATAGTAAAAAAAATGTCAATTACTATTAAGCAATTGACATTTAAAATTTGTGTTTATTGAGTGTTTCCTAAAAGGTATTAATCTTAATACGCTTGCTCAATTCCTCTACATCGTAACGGAATTTTTTATCGGTTTCAATTAAATCATTTACTGTTTGGCAAGCATGAATAACGGTAGAGTGATCCCTGTTACCAAAATGCGACCCAATATTTTTTAAACTGGCTTTGGTCATATCTTTAGCAAAATACATCGCTATCTGACGGGCTTGTACAATCTCTCTTTTTCTTGTTTTAGATTTTACCATATCAACACCTATGCTAAAATAATCACAAACTAATTTTTGAATATAATCTATACTAACCTCACGGTTGGCATTTTTAACCAAGTTTTTAAGCATTTGTTTTGCCAAATCAAGGTCAATTTCCTTTCTATTCAATGAACTTTGAGCCAATAAAGAAATAAGTGCTCCCTCTAACTCTCTTACATTGGTGTCAATATTATGGGCTACATATTCCACAACTTCTCTGTTCATCGTGATACCGTCTGCGTACATCATATTTTCCAAAATAGCTATTCTGGTTTCAAAATCAGGTACACTTAAATCAGCACTTAAACCCCATTTAAATCTAGAAAGTAAACGTTCATCCAAGTCTTTTAATTCACGAGGAGGTCTGTCACAAGTTAGAATCAATTGCTTGCCTTGCTGATGTAGATGATTGAATATTTGGAAGAAAATTTCTTGGGTTTTTTCTTTTTTTGAAAAAAACTGCACGTCATCCACAATTAAAACGTCTAAGTATTGGTAAAAGTTGATAAAATCATTGTTGTTACCGTTCTTAAGGCTATCAATATATTGGTTCATAAATTTCTCAGAAGAAACATAGAGTACCGCTTTGGTTTTATTGGTTTGTTTAATGTAATTACCGATGGCATGCGACAAGTGCGTTTTACCCAAACCTACACCACCAAATATCATCAATGGATTAAAGGCAGTACCAGCAGGATTGTTGGCCACTGCAAAACCCGCAGAACGCGCTAACCTGTTACAGTCTCCTTCAATAAAGCTGTCAAATGTATACTTTGGATTTAATTGAGAATCAACGTTAATTTTCTTTAATCCTGGGATAATAAATGGATTTCTTATAGATGTAGTTAAATTCAATGGCATTGAAAGCTCATTTGAATTCTCCTTTCTATTTTGCCCAGTAGGCACATTAATAGTATATGGTCGCTGATTGGCAGAACCATTTTCTACAACAATGTTATACTCCAATTTGGACCCCAAACCCAATTCTTGTTTTAGCGCCTTTTGCAATAACGAAACATAATGTTCCTCCAACCATTCAAAGAAAAACTGACTAGGTACTTGAATTGTTAGAGATTTACTTTCAAGCTTAACAGGTTTAATAGGTTCAAACCATGTTTTAAAACTCTGGGGGCTAATGTTATCTCTAATAATTTTAAGACAGTTTTTCCATACGGATTCACATGTTAAAGTTTCGTTCATAGTTAAATATTGTTATAAAAATTTGGTTGCTCCTAATTAATAACATTGTTAAACTCAATTTATTGTTAACATTGTGTTAATTAAGAGGACACGAAGTTGATATTAAAATTGTTATCAAAAAAATTTTTTTCAGTTGTTTATTCAATATTTTTATCAATAGTATTATGCGCCTTATGCGCCTTTTGCCAATTATTGCAACGTTGTCAACAACTTATCGCTAAAGACCTATTAACCCCTATATTCGCCATAAACAGACCTTAAAACGTCTGCAACCTCACCCAAAGTTGCTAAACTTTCCACGGCCTCAATGATGCTTGGCATTAAATTTAAACTATCTTTAGCGTTGGAAGCCAATAAATCTAATTTATGCGTTGTTATTTTTTGGTCTCTTCTACCCTTTAAAGCATTAATTTTTTCTATTTGCTTAACTTTTATGGAGTCATCCAATGTTAATAAGTCAATTTTTGCACTTTCTTTTGAAATAAAAGCATTTACACCAACAACAATTTCTTCTTTTTCTTCTAATTGTTTTTGAAAATCATAACTTGCCTTGGCAATTTCATTTTGAATATAGCCTTGTTCAATAGCATTTACAGATCCACCCATTGTTTCAATCGTATCCATATAAACTTTGGCCGCCTTTTCTATTTCTTCAGTAAGGTTTTCAACATAGTATGAGCCAGCCATGGGATCAACCGAGTCAATAACGCCACTCTCATAGGCAATGATTTGCTGGGTCCGTAGTGCAATTCCAGCTGCATTCTCTGTTGGCAATGAGAGCGCCTCATCAAACCCATTGGTGTGCAAAGATTGTGTACCTCCCATCACTGCCGACAAAGCCTGCAATGTTACCCTAGCAATATTGTTCATAGGTTGCTGCGCAGTTAACGTAGAACCACCCGTTTGCGTATGAAAACGAAGCATCATGGCTCCATCTTCTGTTGCGCCCATTTCCTTCATCATTTCTGCCCACATTTTTCTAGCTGCTCTAAATTTAGCTATTTCTTCAAAAAAGTTATTGTGGGCATTAAAAAAGAAAGATAATCGCTTACCAAACACATTGATATCTAAACCCTTTTCTAAAGCTGCTTTTACATATGCCTTACCATTCGATAAAGTAAAGGCCAGCTCCTGAGCAGCCGTAGAACCAGCTTCCCGAATATGATAACCACTGATAGAGATTGTATTCCACTTTGGTACTTCTTTGCTACAATACTCAAAAATATCAGTAATGAGTTTCATACTGGGTTTAGGTGGATAAATATAAGTACCTCTGGCAGCATACTCTTTCAAAATATCATTTTGTATAGTGCCTGATATTTTTTTGATGTCTGCACCTTGCTTTTTGGCTACGGCAATATAAAATGCCAATAAAGTGGCAGCTGTTGCATTTATGGTCATTGAAGTACTAATCTTCTCTAGTTCAATACCCTTGAATAATATTTCCATATCATCCAAACTGTCAATGGCCACTCCTACTTTACCAACCTCACCTTCAGCCAGCGCATGATCGCTATCATACCCTATTTGTGTTGGCAAATCAAAGGCAACAGAAAGTCCACTTGTACCCTGTTTTAATAAGTAATGGTAACGTTCATTAGATTCTTCCGCGGTACTAAAGCCTGCATATTGGCGCATCGTCCAAAGCCTTTGCCTATACATTTCAGGATAAACACCTCTGGTAAATGGATATTTTCCGGGTTCGGATAGTTTTACATTTGTTTGTCTATAAAACGGTTCAATAGGAATTTGGCTGCTTGTTTTAAATTTTTTGTTTGGCATAAAAACTTATGCAAAGTAAAGCTGAATTTCGGCTTTTAAAAAGTCAATCCCTTTTTGAGTAGGTTGATATTGTGTTTCAATCATTCTATTGATAATAATTTTGCACAAATCCAAGCCTGTATTTTTGTCATCAAGACTTTCAGCACTTGAATTAACGATGTCAATAACCTCTTCCTTTACAACTTTTATTAAGGACCACAATTGAGGCGAAACATATATTTGCTGGCTAACATTGTGGTTGTATTCTGCATTGACAGCATCTATAAAAACACGTTTCATCTGAATTGCAGATAGTCCGGTGCCTGCATTATGCTGTATCAATTGTTGAGGACTTATTCTTTCCAAGAAAACGATAAGTCTTTCATAAGCCTGTAATTTTAAAGGATTAATAATAGATTGAGGTTGTTTCTTAAATGCTCTAATTTCCTCATTCAACTTATCCTGCATAAACTTTCCAACAAGCATATATGCAGTAAAAAAAACCACTATACTCGGTAAAATATATTTTACAAGCTCTAAAACTACCTCAGCGTATTTCATGTTATATTCTTTATGGATGCAAAGTTATTGATTTATTTGGTTTTGTTATGATTGATTCCCCAGTTTTATAACTAGATGATTCAATATATTATATGCTACATGACTCATGCTCCTTTACCTTTAATAAATTAGTGATACTTGTCAAATAGTTTCAACACTATTGGTGTATTAAAGTTTCTTATTGTATTTTTGAAAAGTAAACAGCTACGAAGCACAAAGAACTCTAACACTCAAATAAAAGTACACTTTATATAACATCAAAACCATTTTAAATGAACTTCCCTGTAAAAATAACAAATTTGGCTATTGAACAATTAAGACAAGTTAGACGCATTCACAACCATACAGAAGTTCCGTTCATAAGAATTGGAATAAAAGGAGGTGGTGGCTGTGGTGGTGTTGCTAATTTTATTGCTTTAGACGAAAAATCAGAGAAGGATATAATTTATGATTATGAAAATTTGCAGTTTGCCATAGAAAAAGGTCATTTGATGTACCTAGTAGGTTTACAAATAGACTATGTTGAAAATGAAACTGATAAAGGTTTTGTATTTATTACTGAAACAAAGTCATCAAAACAATAATAGCACTAAAGTTTACTTATCTTATAGGTAGTTTCTGAATAGCCTGGGGCATTAATTTTAACAAAATAAATTCCTGTATTTAATCCTTCTAAATTTATATTGCAATTGCTTTCATTTGTCTTAACCGCAAACAATTGTTTACCCGTCAAATCAAAAACTTCAATATCGCTTGAAACATTTGAAGGTAGTTTTTGAATATTTAAATTACCAGTTGTGGGATTAGGAAATAATTTTACGCTCAAAGATTTTGCTATTATATTTGGGACAGAAACAGCAAATACACGTGCTTTTCCTGATAAATAATAAAAACCTCCCGCACTATTCCCAACAATGATGTCAGCTATGCTATCACCATCTAAATCTGCTGCTGCAACTGTAGTTTTTAATCCAAAATTAAAATTATCCAACGTATCACCCAATATATTCAAATATTTAGCGAAGTTTTTATACTGAACAAAAGTATCAAAAGCTCCACCACTCGTTTTCCATGCAAAAATTTCTCCTTGCAGCGAACCTGAAATAACCTCCATTTTATTATTACCATTCAAATCTACAACCAGTGGTGTTGAATTTCCAAAACTAGCAAAAGAATTGGGATTGGTGTATGTTCTAAACTCATTAGTAGCCATGCCACCTAAAGTATCGGTTATCTTTGTAAAAGTTGGATTTGTATTAGTACCTGTGTTTTTAAAGTATCTTATTTTTCCTTGACGACAACCCAACAATAAATCATTTTTACCATCTGCATCAAAATCCCAAAAAGCAGGAGCAGCGTATCCCGAAATTTCCGTAACACCTCCAAAATTTGCACTGGATAATGAGAAAACAGGTGCTGTTTTTTGACCTGAAAATTTAAAATGCTTCACGGTTCCATCCGCTTGTCCAAAGAAAAATTCATAATTCCCATCTTTATCAAAATCAAAAATTGCCATTTTACTATTGCTAAGGTTAAATGCAGAAAAACCACCAAAATCCATTGAATTTAATTGAAAAACAGGTTTAGTTTTTGTTCCTTCATTTCTGTAAAGTGCAACTTTATCTTTGGTGTGACCTGTAATTTCAAAACTTCCAGAATAAGCCACAAATAAGTCCTGATCGCCATCTCCATCATAGTCATAAAAGACTGGTGAGTTGTAATTACCCAAGTCAATGCTATTGGACATCAAAAAATTATTTCCTGCGTAAATAAAGGCCGGTGAATCATTTTGACCCTTATTTTCATACAACATCGTTTGATTGGTGTTTTGCATGGCCTCAAAATAATCGGGATTCCAAGCCGGTGATACCACCAAATCCTTTATCCCATCACCTGTTATATCCGCATAACTTGCCATGGGAAACACAAATGCATCTGCCTGAACAGTATTTCTTGGGAAAATGCTGTCCCAACTTATCATGCTGTCATATTTTGCCTGATAATCTTCATAACCATTCTTTAAAAACAATAGGTTTTTAAAACTATTGTTTCCTAAAATTAAGTCCTTGTCTCCATCTTTGTCTATATCAATAAACTGAATAGAAGTTCCCCCAGCATGTCTTCTGGAATAATATTTTGAACTCATACAGCCATTTATAAGTATAGCATTATTATTGGCTTCTCCAAAATACCCAAAACAAATTTCTACAAGGTTAAAATCCAAAGAATCCTTGGGCAAGTTCTTTTCTACTTGTCTATTTAAGTAATACTCTAAATTACCTCCAGAACTGCTCAATGAAACGTAATCATAATCACCATCGCCATCAATGTCCTCAAGTGCATTGACGTGCTGTATTGGGTTTCCCAGCCCATTTCTGTTGCCAGGTATGGCTGGCTGGTAATGCAAATAGTTAATAAACCCTTTAAACTTAAATGAAATATTGGGCAATGCCTTTCCCTCATTTCTATAAAAACTCAAATTGCCACTTTGAATAAAATGCCCACAAACTACATCTTGAAATCCATCCCTGTCGATATCAACAATAAAAAAGTTATACTTACCTTTTGGAAAAAAAGCTTCAAACTCAGGAGCATAGCGATAAAGCGCAGCATTCTCACTGCCATTATTGATATAGGTAGAAACTTTGCTGTTTGCCCGATCAAAAATAACCAAATCCTCTTTGGTATCATCGTTTAAGTGCATTTTAAAAAAACGTGGGCTTTCAATACCACCAGTAAATGGATCACTTATAACATTTCCAGCAATATCCTTAAATACTAAAGAGTCTGAAAGAAAGAGCTTCAACTCACTTTGTGCCTTTACAAGTAATGAGAATCCTAACAATAAAAATGTAACAGTTATAATTTTTTTCATAATATTTGGTACCAAAGTAATATTTATTTCTTATTAGACAATATTTATATCATTTTTGTTGCCTTGTAATGATAAAGATTGAAGAAATTTACACCATTTTTCTGAATAGTGGAGAAAACGTTAGCACTGATACTAGAAAAGAGATTGAGAACACGCTATTCTTTTGTTTGAAAGGAGATAACTTTGATGCTAATCATATGGCGGAAGCTGCGTTTGAAAAAAAACCAACCGCTGTGGTAACAGAAAGAGAAGATTTAAAGGATGTCAAAGGTTACATCTTTGTGGCGGATGCATTAAAAACTTTACAAAATTTAGCAACCTTTCACAGGCGCAAACTTGCTTTGCCTGTTATCGCAATTGGTGGAAGCAATGGAAAAACAACCACCAAAGAACTTTTGTATGCTGTTTTAAAACAACAATTTTGTGTTTATGCCACTCCAGGAAATTTCAATAACCATATTGGTGTGCCGTTGACCTTACTTCAATTGAGAAAAGAACATCAAATGGCAATTGTAGAATTAGGTATTAACCACCATCATGAAATGACAGAACTCTGCCAAATTTCAGAACCTAATTTTGGACTTTTGACCAACATTGGCAAAGAGCATTTAGAAGGTTTAGGAGACCTAGAAGGAGTTGCAAAAGCTGAAAGTGAACTATTTGATTACTTGTTAAAAAATAATGGATTTGCTTTCATCAATTTGGATGACCCTTGGATAAAAAACATGTCCAAAAGACTGCCTAATAAACACAGTTATTCCATTACTGATAAGGATGCAGACACCTATATCGCTTCACAAAAACTCATTCCAAATATCCTGTTTCAACTTGAAAACAAAGAGATAAGTAGTAGCCTCAGCGGTGATTATAACTTTGCAAATATTGTAAGTACTGTTGCCATTGCACAATATTTTAAGGTTACTAAGGACGCTATTAAAAAAGGAATAGAACAATTTGTACCAAGCAATAGCCGCTCTCAATGGATAAAAACCAATACCAATGATTTGCTGGTAGACTGTTACAATGCCAATCCAACAAGCATGGAATTAGCAATCAAAAACTTTGCAAATTTAGAAGCCGATCACAAACTTTTTATTATTGGTGATATGTTAGAGATGGGAAGCTTTGCAAAATCCGAGCATCTTAACATTCTTGAACAACTTGAAAAAATTACAGCAGCCAATCATGTATTTTGTGTCGGAGAGACCTTTTACCAATTCAAAAATAATTTTGAATTTCAATTTTTCATGAATTCAGAAGCGCTGGCAACATTTTTTGAAACACACCCAATTAGCAATACTTTTGTTTTACTAAAGGCATCTAGAGGTGTAAGATTAGAAAAAATTATACCTTTTCTTCAATAGTTGCCATCATTTGGTTTATTTTTGTATAAAAATATGCGCAAATTATTACTTTTTGTTTTTATCGTAGTGGGTACAAAATCTTTAATCGCACAGTCTTTTGGTTATAAAATGATTGCTGGTTTTAATTTTTGCCAAATAGATGGTGACCAAATGGGCGGATACAATAAACTGGGTTATAGATTTGGTGTTGCTTCCTTTGTTAACGTTAAAGATAAGGACGAAGTAGGCCTTGAAATCACCTATAGCTTAAAAGGAAGTAGAACAGCAAACAACCCAGACAATCCTCCTCCTTTCATTGTTAAATATAGTTATGGCTACGTTGAGTTTCCTATTTACTATCAAAAGCAAATAAAAAAATTTGGTGTGCGTGTAGCGCTGGTTCCTGGATATGTTGTTAAAGGTAAAGAAGATAGAGGTGGTGGCTTTACAACTCAAGATAACCTTAGAAAATTTGAACTTTCTAGCATTCTTGGTGCAAACTATAAAATAAATAATAACCTTGCCTTTTATATGCACTATCAATACTCCATCACTTCCATTATTGATCGCACAAAACCGCAGTCAAGTGTATATTGGAGGAAGGGAGTTTACAATAATATCATCAGCGCAGGACTGCAACTTAGCTTCAATTAAAATATGAAAAATAAATTCATCATGGTTCTTTTATGTCTTACTAGCTTGGTTTTTGGACTTTTGCTGGGTAAAATAGAATTTAAAAGCAAAAAAACTGCCATTTCATCAGATGAAAAGACACGTGAAATTGCTAAAATTGATTCTGTTTTAGATGCTCAGGTTCAAGGTTGGAACAATGGTAAACTATCCGAATATATGAAGGGGTATTGGAAAGATGACTCCTTGCGCTTCATTACTAAAAAAGGTATCAATACAGGCTGGAACAATGTTTTTAACACCTACAAGAAGCATTTTGGCACCAAAGAAAAAATGGGGCATCTTGACTTTGAGATTTATGAAAAACGCTTTTTAGATACAACATACAGCTTGGTAAACTATGTAGGCTTATACAGAGTAGATAAAATAGAAGATGACAAACCAAAAAGAGATTCAGGTGTTTTTTCACTGTTCTTGAGAAAATTTGATAAACAAGGTTGGAAAATAATAACTGACCACACTTTCTAAATATTTCATGGATTTTTCTAAACCTTTTTGCAAGTGGACATTCGCTAAATTTGCAATTGTTAGTTTAGGCATTTTCGTTGGACTTCATCTGGCCTTTATAAATTTACCTCCCTGCGGAAATCATTTATGGAGGCAGAGTAACTCATTAGCATTGACTCGAAATTTTTTTGAGGAGAATATGTCCATATGGTTGCCACGTGTTGATAAGCGTTGGGAATTTTCTGGTGTTACAGGTACCAATTTCCCCTTATACGAGTGGATTCTAGCTGTTCTTTATAAAATTTTTGGTTTTTCTCATACGCTCCATCGTATTTATGCATTAGCCATAAGTATAGCCTCTTTTATGGCCATTTATAGATTGTTTAAACTGCCCAATGAAACTACGGGTAGAATCGTTGCCTTCGTATTTTTATTCAATCCCTTGATATTCTATTATGGATTCTCTGCAATGCCAGATATGCTCGCAATTTTACTAATTATTTTAGCCAATATTCAGTTATATCACCTATTTCAACGCATTACATGGCAAGCATTTATAATGGCATTTCTGTTTGCATCATTGGGCTTGATGATTAAATATAGTTTTGTTCTATGGCTAACAATTCCATTCCTATTGCAGGCCAACAAAATCACACCAAACTCATTTTTAAAAATATCAAGCCCAATACTGTTGGCATTGATTCCAACTTACGCATGGTACCGATATGCAACATTTCTTACCGCTAACTCCGGTGGGCTTGCCGAATTCATCTTTACTCCTAGACTTTTGCAGAAGGAATTGCTCTTCGATTTCTTTGAAAAAACTGTGTTAAGCACTGCACCAGAACTATTTTTTGGATTCCCTTTGCTAGTTTTAATAATCTGGATGCTTATTAAGTACCCATGGTATAAACATTGGAATTGGATTAAAACAGCATCAGTAATTTTATTTATAACCTATATCATTGCTGCATCTAGCAATCTGCTGAACCATGATTATTACTTATTGCCATTACTAGCTCCTGTTTTGCTATTGGTTTCAAAATTGCAGATTCTTTGTTTTCAAAATAAAGTGACAATTACAAAAATGATGTTTAAGACCATTTTCATTCTTCTTATACTGATGCCCATTTGGGCATTTTTTAGAACCGCTCCTGCCAATTGGATTGGAGAAGATCCTGAGAAGTTTGCGATTGAAAGACAGAAAATATCCAAAATAAATACTGCAAATAAACGGGTTATTTGTGGAGTAGATGAAACCGGGTGTTATTTATTCTACATGCTGCATCAAAAAGGTTTCCCTTACTATTTTAAAAATGAGTTATTCACTCCAAGAGAAGGAAAAACAGTTGTTTATATAAAAGAAGCCATTAACAACGGAGCTGCCTTTTTAGTCACCAACCAAGTATCTGACCTTGATAACCCATTGCTTAAAAGTGTTGCCAAAGAACCACAGCAGTTGGGAAAAAACCTTTGGATTATCCCGCTAATTGAACAATAAATGGAATACCAACAAAAAAGCTCTGAACAAGTATGTCCAGAGCTTTTTTAATATTTTTTAATTCGTTTTTAACGATTATGCTTTTGCTTCTACATTTACAAAAGAACGTCCGTTTTTTCCTTTTTTAAATTGTACCAAACCATCCGTTAATGCAAACAGGGTATGGTCTTTACCAATTCCTACATTACTTCCTGGGTGGTGTTTCGTTCCCCTTTGTCTAACAATAATATTTCCAGAGATGGCTGATTGACCACCAAAAATTTTAATTCCAAGCCTTTTACTGTGCGACTCTCTTCCGTTTTTTGAACTTCCTGCTCCTTTTTTGTGTGCCATGATGAATTATAATTTTATTGATTCTATTTGTATTTGAGTAAGATATTGTCTGTGACCGTTAGATTTTTGATAACCTTTTCTTCTTTTCTTTTTGAAAACTGTTACTTTATCATCCTTTAAATGCTTCAAAATTGTGGCAGAAACCGATGCATTGCTTATTGTTGGCAAACCAACAGAAATCTTTCCATCGTTGTCAATAATTAAAACCTCTTCAAATTTTACTTTATCACCCTCTTTGGCATCCATTCTATTCACATAAAGTTTTTGGTCCTTTTGAACCTTCATTTGACTGCCTTGAATATTTACTATTGCGTACATATCTTTGTTATAAGGGTGCAAAAGTAATCATTTTGATTTTATTTTCAAATGCTTTTTCATTTTTTTCCAAATTATTGTTTTTAACAGACCGTGTTTGACACTTTTTTCACAACAGTCTAGATAATGACTAAGTGATAATTGACCAGAAATATATAAAAAAACAGTTACTTTTGCTTTTCAAATGTTCCTAAACATCATAAAATCTATGAATAAAAATATAAAAATAGCGTTGATAACCATACTATGCATTGGCTATCAAATTGTTCTACAAGCCCAAGTTGCCAAAACGCAAGTTGTTATGCTCAATGTATCCGTACAAAATAACAGCATAAAACTTAGTTGGCCAGCAGCAACCTTCAGTGGAAGTTATCAACTGTATAGGCGTAATAATTTGTCCGCTGCATGGGGCAATCCCATAGCGATATTGACGTCTAATACAAATAGCTACGATGACAATACAGTCACAAAGGGTTTAACAGTAGAATACCAAATTGCCAAGGTAGAAAGCAATCAAATTACTGCCTTGGGTTATACTTATGCGGGCAATCTATATATGAACAATGCCTACAAGGGAGGTATTTTATTGTTAATTGACAGCAACTATCAAATCCCTTTACAATCTGAATTGCAACGGCTTCAATCTGACTTAACAATGGAAGGTTGGACTGTTTCAAACATGTATGCTGGCAGAACGGAAAGTGCTGCATCGGTAAAATCACGCATTAAAACAGCGGTTTCCAACGCAAGACACCCAATAACAACCATTTTTATTATTGGACATGTGCCCGTGCCGTATTCTGGAATTTACAGTGGCCTTACTGCATTTCCTCCACCAGACGGACATGTTGAAGGTAGTGGAAACCACACAGGTGCTTGGTGCACAGATGCTTTTTATGCAGATTTAGATGGAACATGGACTGATAATGAAACATTAACCACTGGAAATGACCCAAGGAATCAAAATAATCCGAATGACGGAAAATATGACCAAAGTAGACTGCCGTCCGAATTAGAGTTAGAAATTGGCAGATTGGATTTGTTTAACATGCCCGCCTTTGCAATGTCGGATACAGCTTTAGTACGCTCCTATTTGGACAGGAACCATGCGTACCGGACGCAAAAAACAGTTTATCCAAATAGGGCATTGATTGATAACAATTTTGGAGGCTTAAACTTGGCATCGTCTGGATACCAAAATTTTTCTTCATTTTTTCTGTTTGATAGTATTTTTGACGATCGTGATTACATGACCACGCAAATTGATGAACCCTATTTATGGAGTTTTGGGTGTGGTGCAGGAAGTTATAGCACTTGCAGTGGAATTGGTAGTACTGCAAACTTTGCCACAAATGATGTGAAAAATATTTTCACCATGCTTTCCGGCTCCTTTTTTGGAGACTGGGATGTGAAAAATAATTTTTTGCGCGCTCCTTTGGGCAAAAATAGTTTGGCAAGTTTTTGGGGTGGTATTCCCAAATGGTATGTGCACACCATGGCTATGGGCAAACACATTGGATATGGTACCAGGGCCACTCAAAATAACACAACAAATTATTTCAATGGTGGATTTAACAATGCACACAACCTTACAACCATTGCATTAATGGGCGACCCAACTTTGATGAACAGTCACTTGCCATATGTTACCAATCTCAATGTTAGCAGCAGCAATAACAAGGTTTACCTAAATTGGGATGGTGTACAAGGAAACTTTAATGGATATGGAGTTTATAGAGTAGATACTAGCAAAAATGAATACTTCTACTTGGGAACAGTGATGGATACTTTTATGGTGGATGCTCAAAACTATTATACAGGCACTTATATTTATACAGTTAGACCAATGAACGAGGAAGTGACTGGAAGCGGTTCTTATATAAATTGTGGTGGTGGCGTTTTCAAATCTGTTAATCACACTAATTCAATTGACAATATAAAACCATCTGCCATTCAAGTTTACCCTAATCCAAACAAAAACGGCATAGTGCAAATTGCTGCGCAGCATATTGCATATACTGAGCTAACGGATATTTTAGGGAGAAACGTAACCCATATTTTTAATGACAATGCACTTGATTTTTCTGGAGCGCCTAGTGGCACCTATTTGCTAAAAGTATATTTTGAAAACGGAACAAATAGCGTTGTTAAACTGCAAAAAATATAAATATTCGCCTCTAATTCGTAGCATTTCAGTGAAATATAAATTTCATTTTCTTGCAAATAGCAATTTTATTCTTGCGCTTGCCTAATATTGCACCTCCAAAAAACAGCCATGAACTGGGAAAAATTTAAAGCACTGATACCACTGGTTTTCAAGTTTGGTATTGCAGGTATTACAGCCGTCTGCATTGATTTTGGAATTACTTGGTTGCTCAAAGAAAAGGCAAGGGTTAATAAATATATTGCCAATAGCACAGGGTTTACTATTTCTGCCGTAGCTAATTTTTTCATCAATAAGTTTTGGACTTTTGCTGACCCAAACCCTGAAATATTACAGCAATTTATAAAATTCTCAATAGTTATTGGTTTTGGTTTATTGATTAACAATGGCTTTTTGTGGCTATTGCATAAAAAACAAGGCATTAAATTTTACTTTGCCAAAATTTTAGCCATTTTATGTACCACATTGTGGAATTTTATTGGCAACTATTTGTTTACGTTTGCTTTAAAAGGGTAGTGAATATTTCCCTTTAAGCTGGAAATAAATAATCTATCTTGCACAGTGAAAGAAGTATAAATATTTGTGTGTTTAGATTAAAAAAATAAAAGTTAAGCAATACTTTTTCAGGGATTCAACAAAAGAAAAATAAGGTCGGCAATTGAGAAAAATCCTGATTTAGTAGGATTTGACCTCCACTGACATCGCAACCGTCTAACGTCTTTGAGTAAACTCAAAAATCTCCCGAAGGGTAAATAAGCCTGGTTTTGACAAGGTGGTTGAGTCGGTAATGTAATAATGTTAATTTTTTCAATTTATCCGACCTTATCTGTGAACAAAGGTAGTTATTTTAATTTTTAAAGGCAACGTTTAAACCATTCAAAATGTCTTTGTTGCAAAGAATGTATAAAAAACTACTATTACTATTTATAACCATACATTGCTCACTCAATATTTTTGGCATTTCCAAAATTATGGGCGGTGATATTAGTTATGTTTATCATAGTTTTGACAAATACACTGTAGTTTGCAATCTTTATCGAAACTGTGCAGACAGTGCTTTAGACAGCACCATTAGTATTAAAATTAGCAATAACTCATCAAACCAAAATATTACTGCCGCCTTGGTAAAAGTAACAAACAACTCATTTTGGTGTGCATCTTCAGCATCCGTTTGCAACCCAAGCAATACTAGTAAAACGGGCAAGGGGTTAGAGATTTTTCGTTATGAAGTCACCATTAACTTTCAAGATACTATTTTTCAAACATGGTTAAACAGTGGCACATGCAAATTTCAAATGGTATATGAAACGTGCTGTAAAGATGCTAATGTTTCTGCCGCTAACAACAACATTGTGCTAACAGCCATGTTGGATTATTGTATGATTAAAAGCACCATCACCAAAAATAATTCTGCGTTGGCATATATTTTACCTCCTGATTTATACCTTAACTGCAACACGCCATTTTATGGCAATTTAGGTGGAATAGAAATCAATGGAGACTCTTTGGTATATAAAGAAGTGTGCTATGGAACTTTTCCCGCTACTTGCGCCCCTAACATCAATGTTTATTGCCCGTTTGGTTCTCCTTGTAATAGCATTCCATCTGCAAACCCTCCTATTGGACTATATTTTGACACTTTTACTGCAGATTTAATTTTTATGCCCACTGACTGTTTTGGAACAGGATATTTTGAAATGCAAGCCTTTGAATTCAGGCGAGATACCAATAACATTAATCAACTATTGGGCTATACTGGGCGTGTACTTAATTTTATTGTTGACAGTTTAGTAAAAAATAACCCTCCAGTAATTCTTCCTAAATATCATTATTCTATTTGTGAAGGAGATTCGCTCAGTTTTGAAATTCTTAGCAAAGATGAAGCTGTGGTTTTGAGTCCTCCTTCTAGTTCTCCTCCCAGTGACACCACATATTTCAGTTGGTCCGAAAATATTGCTGGTGCCACCTTTACCATTCTTAATCCTAAGGATAGAGAGCGCAAAGTGTCTTTTGGATGGCGTCCTCCAGTAGGAAGTAACTCCAACATTCCATATACTTTTTTTGTAAATGTTAGTGATTCTGCCTGCCCTAAAAGATTGCAATCAAGTTACCAGTTTAGTATTAGGGTAAATAAAATTTCTAAGGTAAAAACAACGCTAACAAAAAAGAATTGCGGCAAGTTACTTTTTGAAGCTTTTGATTCCACTTATAGCAAAAGTGGTTACAATTGGTCTATTTTAACAGTCAATGATAGTTTGCTATTTACCAGTCAAAAACAGAAAGACTCCTTTTCATTTTCACAAGGAGGAAAATATAAGATAAAGGTAATTGCTGAAAATTTATCGGGATGTAAAACAACAGTTATTGATACCATAGAAATAGAGAACTTTCTCACGATTAGCCTACCCGCAAAAGATACTTTTATTTGCCAAAATGATAGTTTGCAACTTGCGCCAAAAATCGCAAATGGATTTGCTCCTTTTAGCTATAAATGGTTGGTAAAAACTAGCAGCCAATCTTTAGGGACTGACAGTAGTATCAATTTAAAAATTAAGCAAGATGAAAAATTGTCCATTCAGGTTACTGACAACAAAGGATGTGAATACAGTGATACTCTTTTCGTTAAATTTCATTCTACAACCCCACCCAACATAGGGCGAGATAAAAGAATTTGTCATTATGATTCTGCTAATATTTCGGTTATTAAAGATAGTAATTTAAAGTATTATTGGTCAACAGGAGAAAGTGCATCGGATAACATTACTGTAAAAAAAGCAGGAGTATATGGTTTAACAAGTATTGACATTTTTGGTTGCAAAGCAACAAGTACCGTCATACTTTATGTCAATGACAGCTTAAAAACTTATGCGGGCAAGGATACTACCGTTTGCTATAACAACACCATTTCTTTAATAGGAAACTATGAACAACCTAGTATTGCAATACACAACTGGCATTGGCGGGAAATTGTATCCAATAAAAATTTGTCCTTTAACAAAGACTTTAACTTAAAAGTGGATAAAGATTTTCAAATTGAATTGAAACATTTTGGAACAGAATATAGTGTTACATGTTTCGATTTAGATACGGTAAAAATTTTTGTAAAACATCCAAATACAATAACAATCAAAAACCAATCTGATTTTTGTTTTGATAAAGACACTGTTAATTTAAACCAATCAAGCTCCATCAATCTTAAAGACGTTCAGTGGCAATTAACCAGTTTCAATGGTTTTAAAAGTCCAACAGTAACATTTGCCAATGCAGCCAATCGCCTATATGACAGTTTAATGTTCATAAATGGCATAGCTGGTAAATATATTTTTAATGTGAGCAACACTTTAAATGGCTGTCTGGCACAAGATTCTTTTGTTCTTAACATTGCCGAGTCCACAGCAATTGTCATTGCAGCAATTGATACAATTTGTTCATCCACTTCACCATTTTCATTAATCCCAAAAAGCACACCCAATATTAATCAGGGCAAGAATGGTAGTAAATGGACTGGTATAGGTATTAAAAATGATTCTTTGTTTCCCGCTAATTTTACAATACCCAATGAAACAAGTATATTTTACGGCTCTTTTATTAATTACCTCACCTATATTGACCCTATAAATGGTTGTATAAACAAAGACTCTGTGGCTATAACTATTCAGTATCCCGCTATTATTTCTATACTTCAAAGTCCATTGATGCAGCAATGTGAAAACACGGTATTTAATATTACAGCAGAAATAAAAAGAAATATTTCCAATTATGAATGGAGCACAGCTGGTAGTGGTTATTTTCAGAATAAAGACAGTAAAGAAACAACCTACACTCCCAGTAAACAAGACATTGTTAATTATGGAACAAACCTTTTTTTGAACCCAAAATCATATCCAATTAGTAACAAATGCCCCAATAACAGCCCTGAGTTAAAATTACAGATTAACCCTTTACCCAAGGCAGATTACGCTGTTACACCAAAAGACACGGCTTTTGAAAATGATGCCTTTTTCAATTTCAAAAGTCTGAGCAACGTTAGCAAAGGAAGCATTGATTATTACTATTGGAATTTTGGGAGTGGCAAATCTTTTGACACTTCTAACTTAAGAAACGTAAAGCATTATTATCCTGAAAAAACACAAACCTATTTTGTAACCCATATTGTAACAACAGATTGGGGCTGCATGGACACCATCATATTTCCAGTTTATGTTGTTAAAGACAATACCATTTCTATTGAAAAACTAACATTCACAAACTATGACATTTTCATTCCTTCAGCCTTTGCTCCTGAAAGCGTTCATGCTGGAAATGCAAAGTTCAAAATTTTCATAAATAATTTTGAAACTGCGCATCTCACCATTTATAACCGTTGGGGCGCTCAAGTTTTTGAGTCTTTTGATTTAAAGAATAACCTTTGGGATGGTAATTATGCCAACGAGTCCTGTTTACAAGATGTATATATTTATGTGTTAGAAGCAAAAATGGACAACGGAGAAATTGTAAGAAGACACGGTACAGTTTTTTTGATTCGGTAGGTTTGATAGTTCTTTATAAATTTTGTGAAATAACCCTATGCATAAAATTAATTGATTAAAAGATGAAAATAAAACCCAATATATGTATCTGAAATTTTCCTTAATTTCAATACTACAAGTTGTTTCTCGTAAGAAAACCATTTTTTAGAGTTATAAATATTGAATAATTAGTTCTTAAATCCTTAGCTTTAAGAGATTTATTACTGACAAAAGGATTGTTAAACATTATTCAACCCGCTTTTAAAATTTAATCATTTGCTTTTATCACAGATACCCCTATTTTTGCGTTTAGTATAGACACATGTCCATTTCCGTACAAAACTTAACGAAAACCTATGGTAACCAACAGGCCATTGATCAATTAACTTTTGAGATTGGCAAAGGTCAAGTAGTGGGATTTTTAGGCCCAAATGGTGCTGGAAAAAGCACTACCATGAAAATATTGACCTGCTTTATGCCACAAACAGAGGGCACAGCGCAAGTTGCAGGATTTGACACTTTAACACAAAGTATTGAAGTAAGAAGAGAAATTGGCTATCTGCCAGAGCACAACCCGCTGTATTTAGACATGTACGTGAAAGAGTATTTGGCTTTTATTGCTGATATTTTTAAAGTAAAAAACAAGCAAAAGCGCATAGCAACCTGCATCGATATGACCGGTTTAGGACTTGAACAAAGAAAAAAAATTGGACAATTGTCTAAAGGTTACCGCCAAAGGGTAGGTTTGGCGCAAGCTTTAATTCACAATCCATCGGTACTGATTTTGGATGAGCCAACGTCTGGCCTAGACCCCAATCAAGTGGCAGAAATTAGAAATTTGATAAAAACATTGGGAAGTGAGAAGACCGTAATGCTTTCAACCCACCAATTGACAGAAGTGGAAGCCATTTGCGACAGAGCCATTATCATCAATCATGGTAAAATAGTTGCAGATAAGCCTACACTAGAACTAAAAAATAACGCAGATGAAAACAGTATTATTGATGTTGTTTTTTCTGCTGAAATTGCTAAAAATCTTATAGAGAAATTACCAGGTGTACTCTCAGTTGAAGGTACCAATAACACCTTTTCTATAACAGCGAAAAAAGATGCCAATATACAAGCAGCAGTTTGGGATTTGGCGGTAAAAAATAATTTAAGCATAGTTTCTCTTGGACAACGTACCAGCAGTTTAGAGGCAATTTTTAAAACATTAACAAGCGATGCTAACAATTCTTAAAAAGGAGTTCAGAAGTTTTTTAAGCCTATTTATTGCCTATGTAGTAATGATTGTGTTTCTGCTCACTGTGGGTTTAATGAGTTGGGTATTTAGCGATACCAGTATTTTAGAGGGAGGTTACGCCAACATGGATATTTTATTCAATATTGCCCCATGGATATTTATTTTTTTGGTAAGTGCTATCACCATGCGTTCATTTTCTGAAGAAAAGAAAGTGGGTACTCTAGAAACCATTACCACCAAGCCTTTATCAGATATGTCTGTAATTTTGGGCAAATACTTTGCTTGCCTTTTACTGGTTTTAATCACATTGTTACCTACGCTTTTTTACTATTATACCGTTTATAATTTAGGTTCACCGGTTGGTAATATTGATTCTGGTGCGGTAATTGGCTCTTATATTGGATTGATTTTTTTAGCCGCCATTTATGTTGCTATTGGTATATTTAGTTCTTCATTGACAGATAATCAAATAGTGGCTTTTATTATATCCATGTTTCTTTGTTTCTTTTTTTATGCTGCTTTTGACATGCTCAGAAATTTAAATATTTTGAGAGGTTCTCAGTTTGGTATAGACTGGATTGGCATCTCGTACCACTATCGCAATATTAGTTTTGGTCGAGTTGACACCAGAGATATTGTCTATTTTATCAGCATGATTAGTTTATTTATTTTTTCAACTAAATTGGTATTTGGAAGCAGAAAATGGTAAGTACTAAAACAAAAAAGCGCAGTTTCAAAACGCAAGCATTCTTAAATTTGGCTATTTTGGCGGTTGCTTTGGTGGTTATAAACCTATTGGCAAATCAGTATTACCATCGTTTTGACTTAACCAAAGAAAAAAAGTATACGCTTAGCAATACCACCAATACCTTACTCAAAAATTTAGATACCAAACTTACTTTCAATGTTTATTTAGAAGGAGACCTATCTACTAAATTTAAGCAGTTAAAGGGCAATATCAGAGATATGCTGGCTGAGTTTAATGAAATAAGTGGTGGCAAAGTTCAATATGATTTTACCAACCCTTTAGAAGGTAAAAGTTTGGATGACCAAAGTAATATCATTGAGCAATTTGAAAAACAAGGGCTTATCCCCTATTACGATCAAGAGGAAAACGAAACCCAAACGCAGGTGACACGTCTTTTTCCAGGCGCTAAAGTTATTGATGGTAAAGGCAATGAATACATTATTAATTTCTTAACTACGCAGTTGGGTAAGGCAGAGGAAGAAGCCATTAACAATTCAATAGAAAATTTGGAATATGAACTTGCCAATATTGTTCGGAAAGCCAGCTCTATCGGGCAGAATAAGAAAATTGGTTTTCTAAGAGGACATGGTGAGCTGGATGAACTATCCACTTTTGATATCCGCAATGAGTTAAAGGGTTTTTATAAGGTTAGTGATGTTACTTTTAATTTGAATTTAGCAGAAACATTGCTTCCCATTCAAGATAAGGTTGAAAAATCTGCTGATCCAGAAAAGGAAATTTTTCCTGCGTTGTTACAACATTTAAAATCTTTTAAAGGATTGATAATGGCCAAGCCCACCCAACCTTTTAGCAAAGCTGAAGTATTTTTATTGGACCAATACATCATGCAGGGCGGAAAGGTTTTGTTTTTAATTGACCCTGTTTTTGCGGAGTATGATACGTTAGCGCTGTATGAAAGAATGTTAAGCACCAATTATGATTTGGGTGAATTACCCAACATGCTTTACATTTATGGCATCAGACTTAACAATGATATTTTGATGGATTCCCGTTGCAACGACATTGTTTTTCAAGCAAAAAATGGACTTTTTAGAAATTTTGCCTGGACCTATTACCCTATCTTTACAGACAATGGCAACAACCCTATCTCAAAGAATATGGAAGGCATTTGGGGTAGGTTTGTAAGTACTTTAAAACCCATAGTGCGTGATAATGTTGTGCATACACCTATTTTGCTTAGCAGTGATAAGTCACGAATAAGCAATAGCCCTTTAATGTTAGATTTAGGCATTGTTATGCAAAATAACAATCCATCTTTTTTAAAGAGCTTTAATAAAGGTCAGCAAGTATGTGGTGTTTTAAGTACAGGTCAATTTCAATCTGTTTTTAAAGGTAGAAACACCGAAAGTTTTACGCAAGTTAATTTTAAAGAAGAAGTTAAAAACAATAGCATGATTGTTGTTGCGGATGGTGACATTGTAAAAAATCAGGTTAAAGCAGATGGCAATGGCTATTTTCCCTTAGGATTTGATATGGCAACAAAAAGGAGTTTTGCCAATAAAAAATTCATTGTTAATTGTGTTGATTATTTATGTGATGATGCGGGCTTGATTGAGATTAGAAATAAAGAATATGAGCTGCGCTTATTAGATAAAAATAAAGTAAAAGCAAACAAAAAGAAATGGCAAATTCTCAATATTGCCGTACCTTTGGGCTTAGTAGTAGTTTTTGGATTAATCAATGCTTTTATCCGAAGACAAAAATTCAATAACTAACGCTTTAAATCCCTTTTACCTCCGCCATAAACTATATGAAATTATACAAACACACCCTTATTTTGAGTTTTGCCATCGTTTGTATTCTTGCTTTGTTCGTCAATATTAGCAATACCTCCATAAGGCCGATTGCAGGACCTTATTTGGTTACTGCACCGTATTTGCCAGAGAAACTAAGTCTTGCTGGTGAGGCTGTTCCTATGAGCGACCCTGAAGTGTATGAGCGTATGGATAGGGAATTGGTGTCAAACACCTATTTTCATTCACAAACTATAATTAATTTTAAAAGGGCACAGAAGTATTTTGGCATTATTGAAGGAATCCTAAAAAAAGAAGGCGTGCCAGATGATTTTAAATACCTATGCGTTATTGAAAGCAATTTATCCAATGTTGTTTCTCCATCTGGAGCTGCCGGTTTTTGGCAATTTCTTTCTGGAACGGCTAAAGGCTATGGCTTGGAAGTAAACAATGAAATTGATGATCGCTATCATTTAGAAAAATCAACTTTGGCTGCTTGCAAATATTTGAGAGAAGCAAAAGGCAGATTTGGAACATGGACTTTGGCTGCTGCCAGTTACAATATGGGGCAATCGGGTTTGAGCAATCGCATTAGTAACCAAGCTGAGCAAACGTACTATGATTTATTGTTGTATGAAGAAACGCAAAGGTATGTTTTCAGAATTTTGGCTGTAAAGTCTATTTTTGAAAATCCAGAGCGTTATGGCTTTTATATTTTACCACAAGAAAAATATACCATGCCCGCTTTTACCACTGTTTCTGTAAACACCAAAGTGAATAGTTGGATTGACTTTGCCAAAGAAAAAAATATTACTTACAAAGACCTTAAATACCTTAACCCTTGGATAAGGGACACGAGTTTGCGCAACAAAGATGGCAATACTTATGAGGTTAAAATTTTGAGAAAGTAGATGGAAGTTGTTAGTTTTTAGTGATTAGTAAATCGTAATCAGTAAAATAACTATTTGTTAGTTTAATTTTACTCAATACTTACCTTTTACTTTATACTCGCCTCTTCTGCCTTTTATAAAATAGGTTTTATTCAATTTATGCTCCACATCTGGGTCTAAGCCATACGCCCTTAAAGTAAGGCGATATGCAGCAACTAAGCGTTCTTCAACAGTTTTAGATAACCAATATTGTCGGTTGTTACTGGCCTCTTTGTGGGTTTGCTTTGTAAAAATTGTTTTATCCAGTTTGTCTTTCATTGCTTAGAACCACAATGTTTATAAACTTACACTATAAAAAAACAAAAAAAACCTTACTTACCCTCCAAAATCATCAAAGGCAACGTTTTCTGGGGGCACCCCAAAATCATCCACCATTTTGATAACCGCAGCGTTCATCATCGGGGGTCCACAGAAATAGAATTCTATATCCTCTGGTGCTTCATGCTTATCCAAATAATTGTCTATCAAGGCTTGGTGAACAAACCCTGTAAATCCATCTCCGTCATCATCTAAAGATTTTTTTGCTTTCCAGTTGTCCTCTTCCATGGGTTCAGAAAGTACAACATGAAATTTAAAGTTTGGAAACTCTGCTTCAATTTTTCTAAAATCTTCAACATAAAACAACTCTCTTTTAGAGCGTCCACCATACCAATAGCTCACTTTTCTGTCGGTAGTTTTCAAGGTATGGAATAAATGGAAAATATGAGAGCGTAACGGAGCCATACCAGCACCACCACCCACATAAAGCATTTCTGCTTTTGTTGGCTTAATGAAAAACTCTCCATAAGGACCAGAAATGGTAACTTTCATACCTGGTTTTTGGTCAAAAACAAAGCTTGAACAAATACCTGGGTTTACATCCATCCAACGGTTGTTGGCTCTATCCCAAGGTGGTGTAGCAATACGAATGTTTAACATAATGATATTGCCCTCCGCAGGATGATTAGCCATAGAATATGCCCTAAAAATCAATTCAGGGTTTTTCATTTTCAAATCCCACAACTTAAATTTATCCCATTCCGCTTTAAATTCATCCGCAGGTTTTCCCATTTTAGGATGAGAGGTAATGTCAATATTTTTGAAATCTACTTCATACTTTGGAACATCAATTTGAATATAACCTCCAGCTTCAAAATCCATGTTTTCTCCTTCGGGTAACTTCACTACAAATTCTTTAATAAAAGATGCCACATTGTAATTAGAAACCACTTCACATTCCCATTTCTTGATACCAAAAACCTCTTCTGGTATATGAATTTTCATGTCATTTTTCACTTTCACTTGGCATGAAAGACGCACGTGCTCTTTTTGTTCCCTTTTGTTAATATGACCTGTCTCTGTAGGTAAAATTTCACCACCCCCTTCAAATATTTGACATTTACACATAGCACATGTTCCACCACCACCGCAGGCTGAAGGCAAAAATAAGCTCTCCTGAGACAAGGCATTTAGCAGTGTACCACCTGCTGAAACAGTAATGGTCTTTTCTCCATTAATTTCAATTTTTACATCCCCTTGTTGCACCAATTTTGATGCTGCAAACTGCAACATGAAAACGAGAAACAATATTACTCCAGTAAAAACTACGGCACTTAATAAAAGTATGGTTGGATCTATTTTTAATAAAATCATTTTTTTCTAATCTAAAAAATTACATTGCTATACCTAAGAACGTTTGAAAAGCAAATGACATCAAGCCTACAATTATAAATGCAAGGCCTAAACCTCTTAAAGGTTTGGGTACATTTGAGTACTTCAATTTCTCTCTAATAGCCGCAAAAAGCACTACTGCCAAAAACCAGCCAATTCCAGACCCTACTGCAAAAACAGAAGCCTGAGCTAAAGTGCCAAATTCTCTTTGAACCATAAACAAGGCCCCCCCTAATATAGAGCAGTTTACTGCAATCAATGGCAAGAATATTCCAAGAGAAGCATACAGTGCCGGGGATATTTTTTCAACTGCCATTTCTGTTAATTGCACAAAAGCCGCAATTACTGCAATAAATACCATCAACTGAATAAAAGTTAAATCAACCGAGGCAAAATCAGCACTAATCCATGTCAAAGCTCCTTCTTTCAAAAAGTTCTCATACACCAAATAATTAATTGGAATAGTTAAAGCCAAAACAAATATAACAGCTAAACCTAAACCTATCGCTGTTTTAACAGATTTAGACACCGCCAGAAATGAACACATGCCTAGGAAATAGGCAAAAATCATGTTGTCTATAAATATGGAGCGGACTCCTAAACTTAGTAAATTTTCCATTTTCTTCTTTTTTTATTTTCTTTCGTTCAATTAATTAGTCTCACTATAACCATTTCTAGCACGCTGAGCCCAAATTAGCAACCCCAATATAATACATGCACCAGCAGGCATTGCCATAATGCCAATTGATTGAAATTTCAATCCCATAGATTCAAAAACATGCCACTCAATTGCTGTTCCTTTCATAATAGTCCCCATTCCAAATAACTCCCTGATGAAAGCTACTGCAACCAAAATAGCACCATAACCTAACCCATTACCAATGCCATCTAAGAAAGAAGGCCATGGTTTATTAGCCAATGCAAATGCTTCTAACCTACCCATTATGATACAGTTCGTAATAATCAAGCCAATAAATACTGATAATTGAAGATAAACATCATAACTATATGCCTTTAATACCTCTGAAACCATTTGGACAAATAAGGACACAACCACTAATTGAACAATAATTCTAATACGTGGTGGAATTGTATTTCTTAACATAGAAATAAGCAAATTAGAAAATGCACACACAAAAATTACCCCAATAGACATAACAATTGCTGGAACAGTTTGAACCGTCACTGCTAATGCAGAGCATATTCCTAAAACTTGAACAGTAATAGGATTATCGGAATCAATTGGGTCAATCAGTAATTTTCTATTCTTCTTAGAAAAAAGCGGTTCGCGTTCTTCTTTAACTTTGATTAATGTTTCTGTACTCATCCTGATTATTTATTTAAAGATTTAAAAAAGTTTTGATAGGCCTCTGCATATTCTTTTAACATTGCATTTACTCCATTTGCGGTTAATGTTGCTCCACTCATCCCATCCACCTTGTGTGGGTCATTAGGAAAACTATAACCCTCCCCTTTTACCATGTAAACAGCCGTTGGTTCAAAATCATTACCATAAAGCTCTTTATCTGCATATCTAGGCGCAATTTGTGGGTCAGATTTTATTCTCGCTCCCAAACCTGGAGTTTCTCCAACGTGATCAAAAGCAACACCTTGAATTGTTTTTCCATCATTCTTAATGGCTATATAACTAGAAATTGCATCCCACAATCCACTGCCACTTGTCGGGAAAACGTAGTACTCCACTTTGTTCGTATCAGTTTTTGACTTGATAACATACAATGGCAATTTTCGCTCAGCGATTGGCAACTTACGCTCTTTAGCAACGCGAACATCTTTTAACTTAACTCCATCAAGTTTTTGTCCTTTACTGTCGATTACAAACTCATTAACACGCTCTGCATAGATGGCGTTGATATCAGTAGACTCATCAACTGTCATGATGGTTTGCAGTATTTTCCTTTTGTTATCTAAGGCGATATTGTCTTCTTGTTTCTGTGACAAAACTTGTTTAACAGAACCTAGAATTACTGCTGATACGATACACAGAATTACTGTATACAGTATGATATAAATATTTTTATTACGCACGGGCTAACCTCCTTTTTATATTTCCTTGAACTTGATAATAATCGATTAATGGAGCAGAAACATTCATAATCAATATGGCCAACATCATTCCTTCAGGGTATGCTCCATTAAAAACCCTGATAACAACACAAATAATACCTATAAGCAAACCATAAATCCATTTTCCATTTCTAGTTTGAGCTGCAGATACAGGGTCTGTTGCCATGTAAACGGCACCAAATGCAAAACCGCCCATTAGTAAATGGTAATAAGGTGGAATATGCATAAATACATTATCAGCACCTATTCCAATAAGGGTTAGTGCATTTAATATCAATCCTCCAATTATACCACCAGCAAATGTTGCAACCATTATTCTCCAACTGCCTACACCCGTTGCAAATAAAATGATACCACCTATTAAACACATCAAAACACTGGTTTCTCCTAATGAACCAGGCTCAAAACCAAGGAACATATCTTTAACACTCCAGCCAAAAGTACTGGTCCAATTTCCTGAGGCAGGCATAACTTCTGCTGAGGCAATTTTACTTAATGAAGTAGCGCCACTAAAACCATCAGGTTGTCCAGCTATCCATACATTATCACCAGACATATAAGTTGGAAACGCAAAAAATAAAAATACCCTTGCGGTTAAGGCAGGATTTAACAAGTTCATCCCTGTTCCGCCAAACACTTCTTTTCCAACAACTACTGCAAAAACAGTTGCCAATGCAACCATCCATAAAGGAACATGAGGCGGCAAACATAGTGGAATTAACATCCCTGTTACCAAAAAGCCTTCATTTACAGGATGTTTTCTTATCTGAGCAAAAGCAAATTCTACTCCTAAACCAACGGTATAAGAAACTGCTATCATTGGCAAAGAAACCTGCAAACCATACATTAAATTTTCTTTGGTAAAAAATGCTGGCACCTCTCCCAATGCCAAAAAATGCTGGTAACCAACATTAAAAATACCCCAAATAAGTACTGGCATCATGGCAATAACAACAGTAATCATCGTTCTTTTTAAATCAATACCATCTCTAATATGTGCTCCTCTATTGGGTGTTGTATGCCCTGGAACAAATAATAGGGTGGCAAAAGAATCAAATGTAGAATGCAGCATGTGCAAACTTCCACCTTCTTCAAACGTGGGTTTTATGCGTTCTATTAAATCTTTTATCGCTTTCATTTTTTATGCTTCTTGTTCTACGTAATTTAATCCTTCTCTCAATATTTTTTGTACATTTATTTTAGAGGTACAAACAAACTCACACAATGCCATATCCTCCTCTACAACTTCATAAATTCCCAAATTTTCCATTGCATCAATATCATTTGCCAAAACTGCTTTTATTAAATAGTTTGGTAAAATATCCATGGGCATTACTTTTTCATATTCATCTGAAACAACATAGGCACGCTCTTCTCCATGCATATTGGTATTTACTTCAAATCCATCGGCCTTTCCTTTAGCAAATATCCTTGACAACCAAACAAAAGTTCTGCTGGCACTTGGTCTTTCATATGTTGGCAATAGCCAACCTAAAAACTCCGAATCATCTCCTTCTGGCAAGGCAGTCAAGGCATTGTCAAAATACCCTAAATATCCATTAGCCAAAACTTTAGTACCACACAAAATATTTCCTGAAACAAAACGTAATTTATCATCATTACTCAATGCATTAACATAAGTTTCAAGATTTGCACCTGTAAACGTTTTTACGTAGCTATTGCTTTTAAAACCGCTACCAACCATAGCCACTAGTTTTGTAGTATCATAAACACCCTTTGAAAACAAGCGTCCCAAAACGACAACATCTTGTGGTGCAATGGTATACACTATATCACCCTTATTAATGGGTGAAATAAAATGAATCTGCACACCAACGTTACCCGCTGGGTGTGGACCACTAAAAAATCTTTTTTCAACATTTTGAACCTTACCAAGGGCATCGCAAAGCGGTTTTCCCGCAGGCAATCCTAAATAAACCTTTCCTTCAGTTAACTGTGTCAAGGCATCAATCCCCACTTGAAAATCACTTGATTCATTTTGTAAAATAACATTTACATCAGCGCTTAATGGAGCTGAATTAAACCCAGATATAAAAATAGCCTTAGGCTTTATCTCTGGATTTGCAATAATGTTAAATGGTCTTTGTCTTAACAAAGTCCAAGCACCAGAAGCCAACAATGTATTTTTCACAGTTTCGTAACCCATTTGAGAAGGATTGCCCTTCTCGAACTGATTGTACTTATTGGCCTTATCTGCTAAAACAACAACCTCTTTAATTACCCGCTTGGCACCTCTATTTATTGCTACAACCTCTCCACTAACGGGTGAAGTAAATTTAATTGAATCATTCTTTTTATCATGAAATAAGGGTGTTCCCGCCAAAACCTCATCTCCTACCGCAACCTCCAATTTAGGAATTAAACCATTGATATCACATGGTTTGATGGCATAAGTAGTAGCTGAAGGCAAATTGACAATGTATCCAGACGCTTCTCCCAGTATAGGAATGTCCAAACCTTTTTTAATCTTAATTGTGTTGCCCATTGTTAGTGAAATATGGAATAAATTTTTGCGCAAAAGTAATCATCTTTTTAAATTCAAGTAACTTTTAGAAGACTTTTTTTACCACATTTGGTCTTCCTTCTAAAAAGTATTCCTACAAAACAATTAAAAATACTGAAAATCAACCAATTAAAAGTTATAAGAACGTGTTTCATTTTGTTTAGAAGTGGTAAAATGTAAGTTAAAACTAGCGTTCAATAATTCAAACTTAGTTAAAACAGTCATAAATTATTGAAACATGACATTTTTCAATTTTGGATATTGATATATTTCGATGCGAAAAAGAAAAGTAAATCTCTGTTTAAAGTTGAATAGACCTTGTTTTAATAACCTAACTCAGGTTTAAAACAAAACTCAAATATTCTTCAACTTGAAATTTAATTTCTATCGCTCTCAAATTCAAAATATATCTTCTGTAAATTCAAAATTTAACTTCTGTAAATTCAAAATTATTTTCCTGTAAATTCAAAATTTATACTATATTTGTAATCACAAAACCGCGTCAATGTTACAATCAAGAACCATCAAAGAGGCTATGCTTCTTCAAGCAAAGAAGTATCCAATACTTGCATTAACAGGGCCTAGACAAAGCGGAAAAACAACTTTTCTTATTGAACTTTTTGAGGATTATGATTACGTTAGTTTAGAGGATATAGATACTAGAACTTTTGCAGAGAATGACCCAAGAGGTTTTTTAAACCAATACAATAATAAAGTAATTTTTGACGAAGTGCAGCAAGTGCCAAGTTTATTCTCCTATCTGCAAACCAAAATGGATAAAGATAAGATAATGGGTCAATATATTTTATCAGGTTCACAAAATTTTCTATTGATACAAAATATTAGCCAAAGCTTGGCAGGAAGAATTGCCCTTTTCCAATTATTTCCTTTTGACATTATAGAAATGAAACAAGCCAATTTACTTGCTCCAGATGCTGCACAAGTTTTGATTAATGGCTTTTATCCAGCAATTTATGACCGTAATATTGAGCAAAAAGTATTTTACTCCAATTACATAAAAACCTACTTAGAAAAAGATGTTAGTTTGTTAATGAATGTGCATGACATCAGAAAATTTAGAAATTTTTTATTGCTTTGTGCTGGTAGGGCAGCACAGCTACTCAATTTAAGCGAATTGGCTAGAGATGCCAACATTTCTCAACCAACGGCAAAGGCTTGGCTTGGGGTTTTGGAAAGTAGTTATATCACATTTCAATTACAACCATACCATAAAAATTTTAATAAAAGAGTGATGAAAAGCCCCAAACTATTTTTTTATGATACGGGTTTGGTATGCCATTTATTAAGAATAAACAAACCTGAAACCTTGCAACAAAGTAAACATTTTGGAAATTTGTTTGAAAATTTTGCTTTAGCAGAACGTATTAAACAAAATGCTCATTTATATCTACATCATGACTTTTCTTTTTTTAGAGATAGCGAGGGCAAAGAAGTTGACCTGATTACAGAGACAGATAATGGCATAATTGCAACAGAAATTAAAGCAACTAAAACCATTACTCAAAAATTATTTTCTGGATTAAACTTTTTTGAAAATCTTATGAAACCAGAAAAAATTAAAAAAGAACTTATATATGGTGGCGATGAAGGGCAAAAGCGCACAGATTTTGATGTTTTTGCTTGGAATGAAACCAATATTAAACCCTAAAGTGTAGAAACTAAGAGCTACAACTTAGCATCGAGCAACCCACTTTATTTTTAGCCCAATTAGGTCTTTTAGCAAACCATTTTTCCATGGTAGGCTGCTCATCATAAGGATTTTTTAGTAAGTTAAAAAGATCATCAATCAATGCATAATTTCCCTCATCCGCATCATCAATTGCCAATTGAGCCATATAATTACGCAGTACATACTTAGGATTAACTTTATCCATGGCTACTTTTCTAATTGGATCATTGCCGTGTTCAATTTTTAAACGTTCAGCGTAGGTATTTAACCAATCCTTCCATTGCTCTCTATAAATTGAAAACTGTTCTGTTGTCAAATAACTATCTGCTTCAATAATTGGCATATGTTTGTGAATGTCTTCAACATAAAGTTCACTCAAATTCCTGAAAAATAAGGTGTAATCCATTTCAGTTAAAGCTAACAGATTTTCTAAATCCTCCATTAATTGTTTGTCATTTACTTCATTTTTTAGCAATCCAATTTTAGCACACATCATAGCTAAATACGATTGCTCATAATCTGCTTTATAATCATTTAGAATAGTTGTAAGCGCTTGTTTTTGTGGCATTAAAGGGAACAAAGCATTGGCTAGTTGCGTCAAATTCCACAATGCTACTTGAGGCTGATTTCCAAAGCAATAACGTTTTTGCACCCCATCCGTAGTATTTGGTGTCCAATTAAGGTCAAAATTTTCTAACCATCCATAAGGGCCATAATCAATGGTTTGCCCAATAATAGACATGTTATCGGTATTCATTGCGCCATGCACAAACCCCACTCTTTGCCAATGAATAATTAAATCTTTGGTACGTTCACAAACTTCTTTAAAAAAAGCTAAATAAGTTTGTTCTGAAGGTTCACCCAAATGACTGTAAAAATGTCTGATTGTATAGTCCAAAAGCCCTTTTAAATTCTCAATGTCCTGCCTTGCTGCAAAAATTTCAAAACTTCCGAAACGAATGAATGTGGGTGCTACTCTACAAACAATTGCTCCTTTTTCTAAAGCAGGATTGCCATTATAAAGCATATCCCTTAGCACCTCATCACCTGTCAATACAAGACTTAAAGCCCTGGTTGTAGGCACATTCAAATAATGCATTGCTTCAGAACATAAATACTCTCTGATAGATGAGCGCAAAACCGCAAAACCATCTCCACTTCTAGAATAGGGTGTTGGCCCAGCACCTTTTAACTGTAGTGCCCACCTGTTATTTCCATACGCAATCTCTGCCAAATTAATAGCTCTGCCATCTCCCAATTGCCCTGCCCAATTTCCAAATTGATGCCCACCATAGCACATAGCATACGGTTTAGAACCAGGTATGGTAACTCGTCCCGAAAAAAAATCTACCATTTCATTTTCCGTTAAAGCAGACAAACCCAAATTCTGTCTCATTTCATTAGAAAAATGGATTAAACTAGGATTGCTTGGCGAATAAGGAGATACATAAGAAAAACAAGCATTGTTAACTTGTCTCGCCATATTGTCAAAACTTTCATCTGCTGGCAATTCCTGGGTAAAAGTATTGTTCAGTTGGATTGATTTGAGTTTAGACATAAAGGAAATTCTGTGGGTTCAAAGATACTCCTACTGAATTAGAAATTTGCCCAATTCATTAGATTAAATAACAAAGTGAATAGCAATTTCTTGCCACAACAGAATTAATCCAAATATTCAGTATCAATAAAAAAACTATTTTTGCAGTCATAAAATCAAAAAAAATCAGTGCCCAAAAACGAGGAAATAAAAAAGTTAAGTGAAGCGCAAATTGAAATGTGTATTGCAGTTTTAGAAACACTTAATTTAGATGGTAAACAAATTATAAATTTACCAGAAGATAAAAGAATTGCATTAATGAAAGCTGCTGGTTTACTCTCTAGACCACAAAAAAACGAATATTTAGCACGTAAAAAAGATGCAAAAAAGGCCAATAAAAGAATAGTTCATTTTCAAGACAAGCATGCAAGAAATACTACAGGTATTAGAAGCGCACGAGAAGCCACAATTTTTTCTGCTCCCAAAATGATTGCTCCAGTCGAAAAACCAGATGAAAAAGAATTAAAACTAAACTCACCAAGAAACTGCTATGTTTGTAAGGTAGTTTTTGACAAATTACACCATTTTTATGATACGATGTGCACGGAGTGTGGCGACTTTAATTATGCTAAACGCTTTCAAACTGCTGACCTTACCGGTCAAGTAGCATTGGTCACTGGCTCTCGCCTAAAAATAGGCTATCACATAACCTTGATGATGCTTAGAGCAGGAGCAACTGTTGTTGCTACAACTCGTTTTCCAGTTGATTCTGCATTGCGTTTTGCCAAGGAAGAAGACTTTGATGCGTGGGGTCATAGGCTAAAAATTCACGGTTTGGATTTAAGACACATACCCAGTGTTGAAATTTTTTGCAACTTTATTGAAATGCAGTATAAAAGATTGGATATTATCATTAATAATGCAGCCCAAACTGTAAGAAGACCTGCGGGATTTTATCAGCACTTGATGAAAAATGAACAGTTGTCAATGTCAGAAATGCCAATGTATGCACAAAACTTATTAAAAGATCATTTTTCTTGTATTGACGAATTGCAAAGATTGAGTAAGCCTTTCATTGCCACAGAAAATAAAAATCTACCTGTAACATGGCATGGAAAGCAACTGGGAATTGGTTTAAGTTCATCTGCAAAGTTATCTCAAATACCTTACAGCATTGATAATAGTTTGAGTGCAGAAGAGGTTTTTCCTGAAGGAAGGCTAGATGCAGATTTACAGCAAGTTGATTTGAGAAAAACCAATAGTTGGAGACTAAAATTAGGCGAAATTCACACGAACGAGATGCTAGAAGTACAATTGGTTAATTCAGTTGCTCCCTTTGTTTTAATTAATAGATTGGTAAATTTGATGAAAAGAGAAGAAACCGGAATGAAACACGTTATCAATGTTTCTGCCATGGAAGGCAAGTTTCATCGGTTTCGCAAAGAGGTAAGACACCCTCATACCAATATGGCCAAAGCAGCGCTTAACATGATGACACACACTGCTTCGGGAGATTTTGAAAAATTTGGAATTTACATCAATGCCGTTGACACTGGTTGGGTAACAGATGAAGACCCTGCAGAACTATCAAAGCACAAACAAGAAGTGCATGATTTTCAACCTCCATTAGATATTGTAGACGGTGCAGCGCGGGTTTTGGACCCTCTATTTGATGGAATAAATACGGGCAAACACTGGTCTGGAAAGTTCTTAAAGGATTATAGACCTATCGATTGGTAGAAACAGTTATACTAATTCATTATAGAAAAAACAGAAAAGTTTATGAAAAAGCCTTTTACTGAAGATGAGGTTGCTGCAATTGCGGCACAACTGAGAAAACCAGAAGGTGAATTTGGGAAAAATATTGGCAAGAATATGAATGTATCCAACAAACACATGAACTTACATACCATTGCAGTGTTGGACCCACAAGCGAATGACCACATTTTAGAGATAGGAATGGGCAACGGTTTTTTTGTTAAAAACATCCTTAACCAATCTTCCACAATAAAATACACAGGGCTAGATTATTCTGAAACAATGATTGAAATGGCTTTTCATTTGAATCAGGAATTTATACTAACAAAACAAGCAAAGTTTGTTTGCGCCAATATCAATGCTATGCCTTTTGATAATCATAGTTTTAACAAAATTTTTACCATTAATACATTCTATTTTTGGGATAATCATGCTGCGGTGCTGGAGGAACTAAACAGGGTCTTGAAACCAGGTGGTTTGTTGCTTATTGCTGTGCGACCAAAACACAACTTGGAAAAATTTACCTTTACCAAACATAATTTTACCATTCTTTCTTCAAAAGAAATTACGGATTTGGCAATGGATGCAGGTTTTGAATCAATAGAATTAACTACAATAAAAGAACCTCGTACAATATATTTAGGCAAAGTCTTACGCAATGAAACCCATATCATTTCATGTAAAAAACGGGAAAGCTAATTTAATTGCTGACCATTTTTATAATCAAACTGGCTGTAGAAGTCCTCTATTTCTCTTTTGGCCTTTCTTTTATTTTTTGGGCCTTTTTTTAGAAAAACAAAGGCTAAAAATATTCCAGATACAAACCCCATCAAATGGCTTTCCCATGAAATCTCTTCTTGTACTGGCAACATGCCAAAGTAAAACCCCGTTCCAAATAATATGATACATAGTCCGGCAATTGCCATCATATCTGCTCTGCCTTTCAAAAAACCTGATAGCAAAATAAATGCTTGCAATGCATAAACCACTCCACTGGCACCAATATGAAAAACAGGTCTGGCAAAAACCCAAACTAAAAAACCAGTAAGAATCCAAAGTGAAGCCAAAATTAATTTGGCATCTCGCTTATAGAGATAAAATAACAAGTAGCTGAGTGGTAAAAAAGCAAAAAGATTACCAAATAAGTGCATAAAATCTCCATGACCAAAAGGACTTGTAATAATTCCATAAAGGTATTTTGGATTTCTAGGAAACAATACAAAATTCATGTCACTTAATACTTTGAGTTTGTCAAGGATAAATGATACAATCATCAGCATACTTAACAATGCCGGATAATACAGCGCTTTTAAACTACTTTTATCAAACCGTTGAACCATGATTCATCTATTATTGCTCCTTTCTCTTTGTAAAATCGAATTGCATTTTTATTCCAATCTAGCACTTGCCATGTTAATAAATGACATCCTTCAGATTTTGCAAAATATAAAACCTCGTCAAACAGTTTGCCACCAATACCCATATTCCTAAAAGAAGGTTGTATATAAAAATCCTCTAGATACAGGCATTTTCCCTTCCAAGTTGAGTATCTGAAATAGTACAAAGCGAAACCAATAACATTGCTTTCACTAACCACGACTTTGAATTTAAAAAGCTGTTTAGAAAAATCATTTTTTAGCTGACTGACCGTATTAATTACCGAATTTGGGGCTTTCTCAAAAACTGCAAGTTCGTTTATCAGGGCATAGACTTGTTCTATGTGAATTGCTTCACCTTCCAAAATAACATAAGAAATTGACATGTAATTTACTTAATAACCAATTTTTGAACAGACGATTTGTCGCCTAGGGACATTTTCATCAAATAAATACCCTTATCAATATTTATATTGCTCAAATCCACGGTAAAAGATCCGTTGGTATAATCTTTAGCTGCTACGGAATAAGAAAAAACGAGTTGTCCTAAAATATTGTTGATGCTAAATACAACATCAGTACTAGGCTGTTCAAAACCAATATTAACCATTAATTTACCAGCAGTAAGCGGATTGGGATAAACTGTAAAAGGCAATACATTATCCTGCACTCCATCCACAGGAGTACTAGACATTTGATGCGATTTCAAGGCTGGTGCCGAAAAAACAACAACTAATGAAATAATAATACAACCTAATAATTTTCTCATTTCTGTAATTATTTACAAAATAAAACTTTTATTTCTTAAATTCCAAATTAATTTATTAAGTAATCGATAAATTTGGGTCGCCAATCATGTTAGCAGGATTGACCCATTCATCAAACTGTGCAGCCGTTAAGAGCTCTAATTCTAATGCGGCTTGTTTTAATGTTGTCCCTTCAGCATGTGCTTTTTTTGCAATTTTGCCTGCATTATCATATCCAATATGGGTGTTTAATGCAGTTACTAGCATCAACGATTTGTCTAACTTATCTTTTATCTCCTTATGGTTGGGTTCAATTCCAACAGCACAATTATCATTGAATGATAGACATGCCTGACCCAATAGACGGGCACTTTCTAATACGTTTTTTGCAATCAACGGTTTAAAAACATTGAGTTCGAAATGACCTGAACTACCCCCTACTGTAACGGCAACATCATTGCCCATAACCTGCGCACAAACCATCGTAAGCGCCTCAGACTGGGTAGGATTAACCTTTCCTGGCATTATAGAACTTCCTGGTTCATTAGAAGGAATTATCAATTCTCCAATCCCACTTCTAGGGCCACTGCTTAGCATCCTAATATCATTGCCAATTTTCATCAAACTTACCGCAACGCGCTTCAGCATTCCATGCATTTCAACCATGGCATCATGCGCTGCCAAAGCCTCAAATTTATTGGGTGCTGTTACAAATGGCAACTCTGTGATTATAGCAATATTTTTAGCAACCAATGCGGTATACCCCTCTGGAGTATTGATTCCAGTACCAACTGCCGTGCCTCCCAAAGCAAGTTCGGCACAATTGGGCAATGTACTATCTATTGCTTCAATTCCCTTTTTTAATTGATGTACATATCCACTAAACTCTTGACCCAGTGTTAAGGGGGTTGCATCCATAAAATGGGTTCTTCCAATTTTTATAACATCCTTAAATTCTCGAGCCTTGTGCTTGAGTGTAGTTTTTAAAGCCTGAAGACCTGGCATTGTATAATCAATAATTTGCTTATACACTGCTATACTCATTGCAGTAGGAAAAGTATCATTGCTACTTTGAGATTTATTTACATCATCATTGGGATGCAAAATTTTCTTTTCATCTGTTAATTTTCCACCATTTAAAACATGTGCTCTGTTGGCAATAACCTCATTCACATTCATGTTTGATTGCGTTCCACTGCCAGTTTGCCAAATCACTAACGGAAATTGATCATCCAATTTACCCAATCTTATCTCATCACAAACCTTACCTATGAGTACACATTTATTTTCTGACAAAACGCCCAACTGAAAGTTTGTCAGCGCTGCGGCCTTCTTTAAAATAGCAAAACCCTTTATTATTTCCTTTGGCATTAAAGACTCACTGCCACCTATTTTAAAGTTTTCTAAACTGCGTTGTGTCTGTGCTCCCCAATATTTGGTAGCCTCCACTTTCACCTCGCCAATGCTGTCCTTTTCTATTCTGAAATCCATATTTATTGCTATTTTTATACTAAAATTAAAGAGTGCAAAGTTAATTTTTTACTATTAGAATCAATCGTTAAAAGTTTAATTTTGATAAATTTCTTTTCTAACAAAAAGTTTGCAAGTTACAGATAAATAGGTGTAAATTGCGGAATTAATATTTGAATACATGGCTAGAATAATGCTTGAAATGGAATTTCCAATTAGGTCATCACCAGCAATTTTGTATGATTTTATATCCAATACAAGTAATATTACACAATGGTTTTGTGATGATTTAAAAACTAAAGATAAAGATCATTATATCTTTATATGGGAAGGTGAAGGGTCTAGAGAAGTGCTGGTTGAAAAGAAAATTAGGGGTAAATTGGTTCGCTTTTCCTACACCGATAGCCCTAAAGGGGAATTCCTTGAGTTTGAGGTCATAAAAGATGACCTTACCGGAGATGTTTTAATGAAAGTTACCGATTTTTGTGATGAAGATGAAGCCGAATTCAATCAACAAGTTTGGGCGGCAGACATGGAACATCTTACAAGTGTTGTAGGAGCCCATTAAATCTTATTTTTAAACTTTTTTTGCCTAAAAAGAAATCCATTTTTGTGGATTTAATGCCCTTCCGTTATACCATAGCTCAAAATGCAAATGTGTGCCTGTAGAGAGCTCACCAGTGTTACCTGCAACCGCAATTACTTCACCAGTTCTTACATAATCTCCTATTTTCTTATGCAAATAAGAGTTGTGTTTATAAATACTTTGCAAATTTCCTGCATGTTGAACCTGAATGACATGACCAAAATCTGGTGTCCAACCCGTAAAAATTACGGTGCCCTCTAAAGTGGCTTTTACAGACTCATCAGCAATAATTGGTGTTATATCAACAGCTTGGTGTGTATTAACATCAAAACCCTGACTAATTTTACCTTTTAAAGGAGCGAAAAGTAAAATTCCTTCAAAGTTAAAGTCATTGTTATTTAACCCTCTTTTATTGCGTCCAACGCTATTAACGCTTTCATTAGAAGAAACCTCTGGAGATTCTACCGACACAGACTGTTCATCCATTGAAATCGTATCCATACTCTTTGAGCTTCCACTTAACACATTGATAATGTCATTTCTTCTGCGCAATTCAATTTTGTGTTGTCTTTCTATTCCATCCAATGTTTTTTGAATGGCAATTAATTCTGATTTATCTGTGCCCGAAGAAGAACCAGGGATATACTTTCCAACTGCACTGTAAGTGATAATAAAGTAGGTAATAAAGAAAAATATCAGTAAAAATGAGCTTACCAGTAGTAAAATATTTAAGGGTGTTAATAAAAAAGATGCCTTTTCCTCAAGCGTGTTTTCATTGACTATGAGAAGCCTGAAGGGCTTTTTTAGGCGTCTGAAAAGTTTTTTATTTCTGGTTGACATTTTAATTGTAGCGAAATATTTGCAAGATTACAATATTTTTGAAGATTCAAAGTTAAGTACTTACAAACAATTGTGGCATCTATTTTAAAAAAAATAAGCATATTTTCTTTTTTTGTTCTTCTATTATGTTCATGTAATACATGGGTTGGAAGACAGTATGTAAATACTGTTACCAGATATAATCGATTATATTTAGCTAAAGAAAAAGTTGCAGACACTGACCGCAGCATTAAAGCTAGTTATCCTGATGATTTTAACAAAACACTGCCGGTTTTTAATTTTGGTGATGAAAATTCACTAAAAGGCAATGGTGGAAAGATGGATGAAGTTCTAAAAAAGACCTCACATATCGTTGACAAATACCCAAAAAGTAAATGGGCAGATGATGCGTGGTTTGTGATGGGGCAATCCTATTTTTACCGAGGAGACTTTTTTGCAGCAATTGAAACTTTTGAGTTTGTTTCTACTAAATACAAAAAAACCAAAATAGCTTACAAAGCAAATCTATGGACCCTATACAGTTACATTTTGTTGGATAAGCAAAGTGAAAGCTTAGCAATTATTAACAAACTCAAAAGTGAAAAACAGTTTCCAAAGGAATATAAAAAGGGTTTATTTTTAAGTGCCTCTGAAATAGCAATAAGACAAGACAAACCTACGGTTGCGATTGAAAATTTAAACAAGGTGCTTCCCTTTCTTAAAAAGAAGCAAGACAAAATAAGGTATAATTATATATTGGCTCAGCTTTATGAGTCGATTGATAGTTTTGAAAAAGCTTCGAAACATTATAAAAAGGTTATTAAATATAACCCACCTTATGAATTTAATTTTAATGCTCAAATAAACATGGCTTCTGCCCTGGTTAGTGGAAATAATAAATCTCCCAAAAAAGCAAAATCCGTTTTAAAGAAAATGCTCAAAGATGACAAGAATTTAGAGTATTTCAGCAAAATATATTTTGAGTTAGGCAAAATAGAGCATTTAGGTGGCGCATCAAACAATGCGATTGTCAATTACCAAACAAGCTTGCGCAGCAGAGGGTCAAACGATATTCTAAAAACCAATGCCTACAATGCCATTGGAGATATCTATTTTGAACAAATGGCTTACATTCAAGCACAAAATTATTATGACAGTGCCAATGTTTTTTTACAAGAATCTCACCCAAAATACGAAATTTTAGCAAAAAAACGCAACTCTCAAAGTGAATTGGTTAAAAATTTGGTAACCTTACAAACCAATGATAGTTTATTAGAATTAGCAGCCAACCCAAACAAACTTGAACGCATCATTGACAAAAAAATTCTGGATGAAGAGCGCAAGAAGAGACAAGAAGAAGCACAAAAAAAACTACAAAGTAATACCCCTCCACCGGTTTTCAACTCAGGTTTTGGAAACAATAACAATAATGCTGCAGCCACAGCAAGTACAAGCTTTCCATTTTATGACGTTTCACAAAGAGGAAAAGGATATGCCGATTTTGTAACTAAGTGGGGGGATAGAAAGTTAGGTGATAATTGGAATGTTAAATCCATTGCTACGGCAACACCAATTGACCCCTTAACTGGTTTGACCAAAGAAACTGACTCCACTTCGAAAGAGAATAATATAGAGAATGAAGCTCCCAGAAACCCTGAAGAAGCCAGAAAAAAGTATTATGCAGCAATACCTTACACAGAGGCATCCAAAAAAGCATTAATTGAACAAAACATTGAAGCTTTGTTCAATTTGGGCATCATCCACATATATCAAATTGGAGATGATGAGAAAGGTATGGACTACTTGGAACAATTGCTTATAAAATACCCTGGCAATCATTATGAGCCACGTACATACTATGAATTAGCTAAACTTGCCAAGAAAAATAAACAAACCACTGCTTATAACAAAAATTTTGATAAACTGGAACAGAAATACCCTACCAGCAATTATTTAAAAGTGTTAAAGAATGAATTGATAGCGGAAAGTGACCAAGCCAAAAATGCAGTATCAGAGGATGTACAAAAATTATATAAAACAGCGTATCAGGCATATAAAAATAATCGGTACGATAGTGTTTTAGCCATCAAAGCTATTCATGATAAAAAGTATGCGGGAAATCCGCTTCAAGCCAATTTTGACTACTTGGTAGCGTTAACCTATGGGAAAAAAGGAGATTTAAAAGAGTATGAAAACAGGTTGAAAGCCATCGTTTCAGACTACCCTAATACAAGTGTTGGAAGCAATGCAGCCCAAAATTTATTTTTTATGTCATCAATTTCCACGGATAGTGTAGGAAGTGCTACAACAGCTATAAAATATTCATTTATTAGCAATAAAAATTTATCGCATTTTACAGTATGGTATGTCCCTTTAGAGGTTTCTACAGAAAAAATAAAAGCTGCATTAAACGATTATCATACAGCCGACTATAGTTTAAAAACGATTGAGGTAACCGAAATTATTATTGGAAGTTATAAATGTATTTTGGTTAAGGGTTTTAACAGTATAAAAGAGAATATTGATTACATGAATGTTATTGGTCAAAAAGGAATTCTCAACCCTTATGATAAAAATCTTCTTAAAACAATTATACATCAGCAAAATTTACAAATAATCTTAAAAGAAAATAGCCTTTTAGATTATTTGCAATTTGCGAAGAAAGAGTATTCAATGTGATAAAAGTTTATATCCCAATTATTGATACATCTTTTATCATGAAAAATGGATTGATTGCAATAATTTTTTAGAACAAACAAGGATAAATACGTAATTTTGCATACAATATGGCAATATCTAAAGGCACTAAAAAATTCTGGCGCGTATATGCAATGCTATTTATTGCTGGCATCTTATTTTTTGCTTTAATAAGAATAGGGTTATTTGGTAGGTTACCAGATATTGATGAATTAGAAAATCCCAAAAGTAAACTTGCCAGTGAACTTATTTCAGCGGACGGTGCTTTATTGGGAAAATACTTTTTACAAAATCGAAGTAATATTGAGTATCAGGACTTAAATTTACAAACAACCAATGCCTTAATTGCCACGGAGGACGAGCGTTTCAGAAGTCATTCTGGTATTGACTGGAAAAGTATTTTGCGCGCTTTAGTAGGAGTTGGTAAAAGCGGAGGTGGAAGTACCATTACACAGCAGTTGGCAAAAAACCTATTTCATGTTGAAGAAAGAAGCCCCTCTACTAAGATTGGAAGAGTGTTTCAAAAATTTAAAGAATGGATAATTGCCATTCAATTGGAAAGAAGATATACCAAAGATGAAATTATTGCTTTGTATCTTAACACAGTTCAATTTTCCGGGCATTCATATGGAATTAAGGCCGCATCTTTGGAGTTTTACAACAAACAACCCAAAGATTTAACCTTGGGCGAAAGTGCCTCACTTATTGGTGTTTTGCAAGCCATTACCAAGTGGAACCCAAAAAGAAATCCGAAAAACAGTTTGTATAGAAGAAACATTGTTTTAGGTCAAATGGTAAAAAATGATTATTTGAGTGAAGCGGAATTTGAAAAAATGAAAGATGTTCCAACCAAACTAAATTACCAAGGAAGCAGCTCTTCAGACTATATGGCCTCCTATTTGAAAGACGTTATAGGCAATAAATTGCAAGAGTGGTGTGATACACACAAAAAGCCCAATGGAGACAACTATGACATCTACAAAGATGGTTTGAAAATATATACTACAATTGATAGTAAGCTTCAGAAATATGCAGAGGAAGCGGTTGTTAAGCATATTTCATACTACCAACAGGTATTTTATAACACCTTGCAAGGTCAAGACCCTTGGAAAGATAAAGATTGGAAAATAATTGACTCCTTTGCTGAAAGAAGAATTAAACGTACACCGCGTTATTTGGGTCTAAAAAAACAATTTGGGAATAATCAAGATTCTATAAATTATTATTTACATGTTGAGAAACAACCAATGACTGTCTTTTCATGGAAAGGCAATTATGATACGATGATGACACCCATTGATTCACTAAAATACTATCGAAAGTTTTTGCATGCTGGCTTTGTTGGTGTTGAACCCACTACAGGGCAAGTTAAATTTTGGGTTGGGGGTGTTGACCATAACACATTTCAATATGACCATGTAATTAATACACGTCAAGTAGGATCAACTTTCAAACCATTTGTATATTCTATGGCTATTGACAATGGAATTTCCCCATGCGCCAGTATACCAAATACTCCTGTCAGACTGCCTATGGGTAATGGTCGCTATTGGACTCCTGGAAACTCAAACGGAAAAAGTGGGGGAAGTATGAATATGTACAAAGCACTTCCTTTTTCTGTCAACCTTTGTACGGTTAATTTAATGCTGATGATGGGCCAAAACAGTTCAAAAAACTTGGTCAATTATATTCACAAAATGGGTATTCAAGGTAGAGGGCTAACACCTAACCTTGCAATGTGTCTTGGAACCGAGGATATCTCTCCTTTAGAAATGGCGAGTGCATACACCACTTTTGTCAACAAAGGTTTTTGGATAGAGCCCACATTTATCGCACGAATTGAAGACAAAGCAGGCAATATACTGCAGGAATTTCACCCCAATGTTATCAATCAAGTTTTAACAGAAGAAAAAGCATCAACGGTAATTGATATTTTAAGAGGTGTTGTAAAATTTGGAACAGCAAAAGGTCTTTCTGGCTATGGTGTTACAGGAGATATTGCAGGTAAAACAGGTACTACCGATCAAAATGCGGATGGCTGGTTTATGGGTATAACAAGAAATTTGGTAACGGCAACATGGGTTGGTGCAACAGATAGAGCAGTTCGCTTTAGAAGTACGGCATATGGACAGGGTGCAAAAATGGCAATGCCAATTTATGCTTACTTTATGCAGAAGGCATTGGCCGACAAAAAATCCGGCATTTCTGCTGAGCCTTTTGACAAGTATGAGGGTGAACCATCTATTATAACCAATTGTGGTGACCAACCTGATAAAGGGCTTGAGTTTGACCCAGATCCAGATGTAAACGGTCTTTTAGAAAACGATTAAACTTAAATCAAATCTGAAATTTGGGAGTAAGTAAATGGCTTGTCAACCATTCTAACAACATTCACTCTTTCTAAAACATTCTCTTGTTCTAATAGTAAACTCGTTGCAGAAATTACTGCAATCTTAACATTGGCTCGCAATGACTCTTCAATGTTTTCAAAATAGTTTAAAAAATCGATTCCACTTTCCCTGGCAAAAAACATATCTAATAATATTACATCGGGAAGAGGCTTGTTATTTTCTAAGGAATCGTTGATTTCTGAAATAGCATCTGAAACTGTTTCCGCAACAGACATTTTGCCAGTATAATTATTGATTTCTAGTGTTCTTTGTACCAAAAGTATGTCTAACATACTATCATCAATGATCATCAATTTCTTTTCCATATTCATTAAACAAAACCTTTATTTTATTAAACACTACAAATGTGCTGTTTTTATTATAATAATCAACCTAAAAATTAAATAAACACAAAAACATTCTTCAAAAAACTACAAAATTTAAACAATACTGAAATTTGCATCTGGTTTTGTTTAAATAAATTGGTTTATTACTTTCTTTTGGATTGATATTGCTTTACTCCATTTTGTAAAAAGCTAAGAAATCGATCCTTATTGCCTGCATCAAAATCTGAGTACTGAGGTTTAGCCAATAGGTTTTGATTATAATCTATCAAAACATATTGAGGCTGTGCCAATATTCCATACAAGCATTGCTGAATAGTTGCATTCTTTTTACCTAAGGTGGTTACCATGTCACCCGTATATTTACTGATAAAATGCTCACTTTCGGGCAACTGTATTTTTTTATCATCCACATATAGCGAGACCACAACATAATCCTCTCTCAGTACTTTTAATATTCTTGGGTCATCCCAAACGCTCTCCTCCATTTTACGACAATTAACGCAACCATGACCTGTAAAATCTAAAAACAAAGGTTTATCTAACTTATAGGCACAGCTTAATGCTTGATCGTAATCAAAGTATCCTTTTAGCCCCAATGGAATTTCCAATTGGTCACCGTACATTGGTTCATCACAAATATTGCCCTCGACAGATTCTGAATTATAGCGTCCCAACTTAAAATCTTGTGTACCCATGGGCGGTAAATAACCACTAAGTGCTTTTAATGGTGCACCCCACAAACCTGGAATTAAGTAGAATACAAAAGAAAAGGTTACGATGATAAACATTAGTCGAGGAATAGAGATAAATTTCAACTCACTGTCATGAGAAAATTTCATTTTTCCCATGAGGTATAAGCCCATTAGGATAAACAAGGTGATCCATATTGCTAAATAAACCTCTCTGTCTAAAATACCCCAATGGTAAGTTTGATCTGCTGTACTTAAAAATTTTAACCCAAAGGCAATTTCAATAAACCCCAAACACACCTTAACGGCATTGAGCCATCCGCCAGATTTTGGCATTGAATTAAGCATGGAAGGAAAGATTGCTGCCAACATAAAGGGTAGCGCAAATGCCAATGCAAATCCACCCATGGCAATCAATGGTTTTAAAAATTCACCATCTGCACTTTGCACAAGCACTGTGGCAACGATTGGTCCTGTGCATGAGAAACTAACAACAGCTAAGGTAAGCGCCATGAAAAATATACCCAAATAACCTCCTTTATCCGCTTTTTGATCGAGAGAAGTGGTTAGCGAGGCAGGCAATGTAATTTCAAATGCACCAAAAAACGAGAAAGCAAACAATAGAAAAATTGTAAAAAATATAACATTGGGAAGCCATGCTGTGGCTATATAATTGACGGTTTCAGGCCCGAATGCAACGGCAAAAATTAACCCTAATACCTCATAAATAATGATAATAAATAATCCGAAAAGTACGGCACTAAAAATGGCAGCACCTCTTGACTTGCTCTGTTTCAAAAAGTAGGTTACCGTCATCGGTATCATAGGGAACACGCAAGGAGTTATTAAAGCGGCAAAACCGGCAATAAACGCCAATAAAAAAAGTCCCCACAGACCATCTTTGTTAAAATCATCGATAATGGTAACACCTCCAAAACTTTTTGTGTGCTCATCACAAGTACCCACCTCTGCTTGACTATTGGCAATGTAATCCTTATTGTTTATAAATGCACCTAAAACACTTTTACTACCTTCTTGTTTCGCACTATCTAAGTTTTCTATGCTTGGCACAATTGCCCCAGAATCACTATTTACTGGATTATCAATAACAGGAATATCAGTATTTTTAATGGGTTTACCGTTCTTTGGGTCTTCTATTTTATCTACTTTTGGATCTATTTTGTCTGGTTTTACAGTTTCTACACCTGCCGATTTTAGCGCAATGCTAAACTTTTGATTTCTGGGTAAACACACGCCTATATCATCGCTACACATTTGATAATCAAGATTTCCACTTAAATTATCCATCACCTTTAGTACTTTTACCTTTTGCCTAAACAATACTTTCTTAGTGAATTTCCCTACTTGACAATTAAAAATATCGTCAATAAAAATCTTGTCTCCTTCAGAAGTCATCTCCCCAACAGCTTGAAAAGCATCTTTGCTATACAATGCTAAATCTGGTGGATTGGGTCCCACATCACATTTTATGCTGGTAGAATATACATAACAACCACTGGGCACCTTACCCGAAAAGGTTAAAGTGATGATATCCCCTACTGAAACACTTGACTTATCAGCACTTACCAAAACCTCCATGGTAGGCAGTTTGGGTTGGGAAATAAGGCTATTGGGAGAAACCCCAATAAATCCTCCAAGCAGCACAGTAATTACGGTTGCAAATAATTTTTTCAATCCAAAAACCTTATTCATATGTTATATAAAACGCAAAAGTACAAAATATAATGCAACAATTAAATTTGAAGGAAAATTGTGTGAATACTTAACAAATGCCTTAGTTACCTTTAAAACCAAATGTTATAAGGCTTTGTTGATGAGTCCAATGCCTTAAAAAATTGCTTTAATATGAATAACCAAAATTTTTATCCTTTTTTTGTGCAGTCTTAACTTGAAAATAGATGCTCAAAAAATTACCCCAGAAGATTATATAAATCGGTTCAAGGAGATTGCTATGGAAGAAATAAAAACACAAGACATTGATCCAATGTCTAAGTTAAAAAAGACATGGATACCAGCGCTAGGTGGTAGTTTAGGTTTTTTGGTAGGAATGATTGGGGTGAAAATTTTAGGCTAATTGGATAAAAAAGAGTTTATACATAGCAATAAAGATTAAAGAAATTTCTGTCATTCTTGAAAAAATGGGCCTAAGGCTAAAGAAAGGTCAATCAACTAATATTGCCAATATATTACAGCTTTGGGTTAAAAATTAGCCTAATTTATTGTATATTTGTAGAAATTTAAGGAAAGCTAATCATTTACTTAAATTGCATAATTAATTTACCCCAACGACTTCATAATATTCAAAGAATTATTTGACATGAAAATTTTCATTCTAAATATGGTAAGTCTGCGGTGTAAGATGATTGTAAAATCAGCATTAAACAACCTTGAAATTGAGTATTCAACAGTAGAATTGGGTGAGGTAGAAATTAGTGGAACACTGTCAAAAAAAACTCAGAACCAGCTAAAAATTGCTTTGTCCAAATCAGGCATTGAAATCATGGACAAACAAAAAGCCGTACTGATAAAAAAAATAAAACATATTGTAATAGAAATGGTCCACTATGCCGATGAACTTCCTAAAAAGAATTTTTCGGATTATTTAAGTAAAAAGTTGAAGATGGATTACACCATCATGTGCCATATTTTTTCACAATCAAAAGGCATTACTATTGAACATTTCCTTATGATACATAAAATTGAAAAAGCAAAAGAGCTGCTCGTTTATGATGATCTGTCCATCAAAGCAATTGCCTCCAAACTGCATTTTACAGGTTCGCGACAGTTATCCAATCAATTCAAAAAATTAACGGGTTTGACACCCACTTTTTTTATGAGTATAAAAGCCTTTAGAAAAAAAGGGTTAGAAGGGTTAGAAGGGTTAGAAGGGTTGTAAATTTTACAACCTTTTTATGACTTGATATAAGAATACCGATATTTAAACCCACCTTTACACCCTACTTATTAGCAATCAATAATGACAAATAAAAATTCAGACAATGGAAAGAACAAACCAAACAACCTTGAAATAGGAAAAAACAAAGAACACATTATTGTTGAGATAGTAGAGTATGTGCCAAATGCCGTAATGAGCAGAACAATTATCAAAAAATCAACGGGTAATGTTACAGCTATGTCATTTAGCGAAGGCGAAGAACTGTGCGAGAAAACTATTCCTTTTGATAACTACATTCAAGTTATTGACGGTGAAGCTGACCTTGTTATTGGCACAAAAAAATATCAGCTCAAAGCAGGAACAGGCATTGTTATCCCAGCACATACATCTCAATGCTTATATGCTACCCAACAATTCAAAATCATTTCTACTGTCATTAAAAGTGGTTACGAAGATTAAAATTGGGCGCTCGAAAATAGCTTATAAACCATTTAATGCTTATTTTGCGAGGGAAGACGAGTTTTTTTTGTATTATTGTTAAACAATCGCTCCTACAAACCTTATTTAATATAATAACCTAACCCCATCAGCAAAGTTTCAATAAAAGGACCACATGAAAATATTCATTCAAAATATGGTAAGTCTGCGTTGCAAGTTGATGGTAAAGTCCGAGCTTGATAAATTGGGTATTGCCTATAAATCAATTGTGCTTGGAGAAGTTGTATTGGTAAAGTCCATAAGCGAAATAATGAAACAAACCTTGCAAGAAGCATTGCAAAAAACAGGGCTAGAATTGATGTATGATCAAAAAGCAATAATGGTTGAAAAGATTATCAATATTATTGTTGAAATGGTGCATTACACCGATGAGTTTCCCACTATTAGTTTTTCCAAATTTCTCAGTGAAAAAATGGGGCAGGATTACCACAAAATGGCAGAAATATTTTCTAAAACAAAGGGCATCACTATTGAACGTTTTATCATCCATCACAAGATAGAAAAAATAAAGGAACTCATTATCTATGACAACTTATCCCTTACTGAAATTTCATACAAAATGGATTACAGCAGTGTGGCACATCTATCAAAACAATTTAAACTAGTTACAGGTTTAACACCTTCTTTTTTTAAATCGCTTTCTAAAAATGATCGGAAAAATTTAGAGGATTTATAAATTAATCCAAGGTTATTTCCCTAAAACTATACAACATTCGCTTTTTATTGTATAACGGTTTAACCCTCATAAGGTCAGAACTTTGCGCTACAAACGCAGCATTCTCACAGGCGTTCGAAACAAAAAAAATGAGCGGTATAAAATATTAAGAACATTATAACAAATGAAAACCACAAAAGATTTAGAAAAAAACACCGCCCATATAATTGTTGAAATTATGGAGTATGTACACGATGCTGTGGTAAGTAGAACCATTATAAAAAAGACTTCCGGTAACATTACTGCTACCTCTATTGCTACAGGTGAAGAGTTATGCGAAAAAACAAACCCCTTTGATACCTATGTGCAGATTATAGATGGGGCTGCTGAATTAATTATAGCGGATAAACCCTTCTTTTTAAAGTTAGGAGAGGGCATCATTATTCCTGCAAATACCAAACACTGTTTTACAGCTAATGAACGTTTTAAAATGATTACCACAGTCATAAAAAGCGGTTATGAAGAATAAATTACTTGTTTTTGACTAGCAAACAAGTGAAATACCACAAAAAAGAAGGTAAAAATAATCAAAATATGAAAACAAAAGAGGAATTAGAGCAAGATATCATACGTATCACAACGGAAATAAACCAAGTGTTTCCGGAACTATCTAAATACCTAAAAGAAATTAATGTTAAAGTTTCGGAGAAAGACCAGGAGGATGTAAATATTGAAAACCTGAAAGAATACTACAGCACTTTGGAAGAGATGGTAAAGAAATATTCCAAAACCCATACTTCAAAGGATGCAAGAAGTGGAACAGAATCATCCACTAATCAAGATTATCCAGCTTCTGAAGATATTTATGCGAAGAGTAAAAAAGAAATGGAAATAAACCCTGCTGATATCTCCAAAAAGAAAATATCCAATGAAGCAGCAGGAACAATGAATGAAAAAGCCTTTGAGGATGATATGTCAGGTGATGATTTGGACATTCCAGGAGCTGAATTGGATGACCAACAGGAAAGTGTAGGTAGTGAGGATGAAGAAAATAACTATTATAGCCTTGGAGGAGACAACCACAACGATATTGATGAACGCAATAGCTAAAAAAAATACATAACCATGAAAATTCAATTTAATACAGACAAAACCATCAATGGAAACGAAAGTCACCAAGCATATTTTAGTTCTCAAATTGCTGATGAACTCAAAAGGTATGACTCTCATATAACCAGAATAGAAGTTCATCTCTCTGATGAAAATGGCAAAAAAGACGGGATAAATGATATTCGTTGTTTATTAGAAGCCCGGTTAGAAGGCAAACAACCCATTGCGGTTTCTTGCCAAGCAGATACCATTGAGTTGGCTACTTCTGGTGCTATAGATAAACTAAAATCTTCACTAGAAAAAATTCTTAAACGTAGTACGAATTATTAAAAATATGCCTAAAAACGAAACATCATCAAAAAAAGGAGTGACTTCGACAGCTAAACAATTAAAACAAGCTACACCGGCAAAAGAAAATAAAAAAGTGGCTTTATCTGCCCAGAAAAAAGCAGCCATAGGAATAACAGATACCAATAGGCAGATTGTGGCTGCTGAGTTGGCTAAGTTGTTGGCGGACGAAAACATTCTATATATAAAAACAAAAAAAGCGCATTGGAATATTGAAGGGGCAGATTTTTACGATAAACATAAGTTTTTTGAAACCCAGTTTGTGCAACTGGACAACATGATAGATAAGGTTGCAGAGCGTATTCGTTCCATAGACCATTATGTACCTGCTACATTAAAATCATATTTGAGTTTAACACACCTAACTGAACAATCGAGGGCGGAAAATAACAGTGAAGGATTTATAAAAGAACTTTTGCAAGACCATGAAAGTATCATCAGTGTTTTGCGTGAACAGATTAAATGGTTTGCCAATGACTTTCGCGATTCAGGGAGCAGTAATTTTTTTACTGACCTTAAGGAAACACACGAAAAAATGGCTTGGTTTTTACGTTCACACTTAAATAATTAATATATGATGAATTACAGCAATAATTTTGGCGGGATGCACTTTGTATGGTGGTTTGTATGGGGAATATTAATTTTTTGGATTTTTGCTAGTCCATATAATATTCCTGGACAAAGAGCTAAAAAGGACACACCACTTGACATTCTAAAGAAACGTTTCGCAATAGGTGAAATAAATAAAGAAGAGTATGAAGAACGTAAAAAAGTCCTCGAGTCTAAACTTTTTTGTAATTATTAAAAAATATGGAAACAACGAAAAAAGTAGGCATTTGGATGGATCATTCAATTGCTGAAATCATTGATACAACAATAAAGTCCAAAGTTATCACTGAATGTGACTTTACCTTTGCTGATAAAGAAGAAGCCTTGAGCAGAAGTGAAAATCTAATGCACAACAAAAGACAGCAAAAGATTGAAGCGTACTACAAAAAAATAGCAGATGCTATTTTGACATATGACCATGTGCTTTTATTTGGACCCACCAACGCAAAAACAGAACTTCACAATTACATAAATTTACATTTTAAGGATATAAAATTTGATGTTAAACCAGCGGATAAGATGACAGAGAACGAAAAAATAGCCTTTGTAAAAGACCATTTTAACAATTAGCATGCTGCTGTATGATGAAAATTACAACATAGAAATGAAATATTTATGGTGGACTAAATGGCCTCTGAACTCCTTCCATTCTTAAACTTCTTTAAAATATTTGCGGTTTGTTCTGAACTAAAGCTATCCTTTCTCATTCCTTTTTTACACTTTAAAATTATCAATTTTTCTACTCCTTACTAATTTTGGGAGAGCATACATTATCCTCTATCGGATGGAATATCTTTGCAATAAGTAAGTCCATATCTGGTGGATTTGTTCCCACATCACGCTTTATGCCTGTTAAACACCCATAGCAACCGTTGAGCACGTTACCTGAAAGGTTAAAGTACAAAATACAATGCACCAATTAAATTGGTGGGAAAATTGTATGGATACTTAACAAATGTCTTAATTACCTTTGAAACCAGGTGTTATATGGCTTTGTTGAAGAGCCCAATGCATTAAAAAATTGCTTTAATATGAATAACAAGAGTTTTTATACTTTTTTGTGCAGTCTTGTTCTGCTAATTACCCTGAAAACAGATGCCCAAAAAATTACACCAGAAGAATATGTAAATCAGTTTAAAGAGATTGCTATGGAGGAAATGAGAACACATCATATTCCAGCAAGTATTACCTTGGCGCAAGGATGTTTAGAATCCAGTTTTGGCAACAGCAGATTAGCAAAAGAAGGCAACAACCATTTTGGCATTAAGTGTAAAAGTAGTTGGACTGGCAAGGTTATTTATGAAGATGACGATGCAGTTGGGGAGTGTTTTAGGGCCTATGATGATGCTAAAAATTCATACATCGACCACAGTTTGTTTTTAAAGGCCAATCAGCGCTATGCCTTTTTGTTTGAGTTACATCCAGGAGATTATACAGGCTGGGCAAATGGTCTAAGACAAGCAGGATACGCTACCAATCCAAAATATCCACAATTGCTGATCAATATGATTGCACGTTACAATTTGGCAAAATATGATAGCTTGGTTTTGGGTTTATACAATGGAATAACTAAAGTAAATGGAATTTTGGCTACCCGATTAAAAGAGAATGAAACACTTGAGGAAATAGCAATGCAAAATGCAAAAACAGAGCGCAGACTGAGAAAAATAAATGATTTAGAACCGGGTCAAACCATTGAACCTGGAGATATTGTCTATTTAAATCGCAAAAAAAGAAAAGCAACAGAAAGTTACCATACCGTTGCAAAAGGCGAATCCTTATGGGAGGTTTCTCAAGAATATGGCATTAAATTAAAGCGGTTAAAAAAACTAAACCAACTTGAAGGTGGCGAGGAAGTTGCCGTGGGACAAGTGTTAAACATGCGTCACAAAACAGAAAACAAACCTCAATTAAACACGGAAAAGGCAAATTTGCTCAACGATATTATCGCCAATGAAAATACCATCCATTACAATGGACCCACACAAATTCATATTGTGCAAGCGGGCGAAACCTTGTATGGCATTGCAAAAATGTATCGAACCAGTACAGATACCCTTATTGCACTTAACTATTTAACACAGACCAGTGTCAATTTGGGACAACACCTAAAAGTACCTATAAACAATTATAGCAACCAAAACAATACACCAACTATAAGTACTGTAGTTTATCATACAGTATTGCAGGGAGAAACCTTGTATGCCATTAGCAAAAAATATGATGTTGCAGTGGATACCATCAAAACTTTGAACAACATGACCGACAATAGCCTAAATGTAGGTGCTAGGATTAGGGTGAAGTAATTGATTAGTTGTCAATATCTTATGAACACAACTAGTTTGCGGAAACATATTAAAATTACAAATCAATAAAATTAATACCCTAACTCACTCAAGTTACATATATGGTAATCATTGAGCTGATTACCTAAGACATTCTAGAATTAGCAAATCAATAGTAAAAATAAATATGACTCTATGACATGGTGCTCACATAAAAAAGCACCTTCTGTATAATACAAAAGGTGCTTTTTATTATTTCTTTATTTTACTAAAAATTAACTACTTTTCCCCTCTGGTTTAGGCATCAATACCTTTTTAGACAATCTGTATTTTCCTGTACGTTTGTCAACTTCTGTCAATTTTACCTGTACTTTATCTCCTGCTTTAAGCACGCCTTCCATAGTTGGCAAACGCTCCCAAGAGATTTCTGATATGTGCAACAAGCCTTCTTTACCTGGCAAAATCTCAACAAAAGCACCAAAGTCAACAACAGACTTTACAGTTCCGTTGTATATTTCTCCTACTTCTGGCATAGCAACAATTCCTTTCACCCAATCAATCGCAGCATTCATGCTGTCAGCATTGTTAGACATGATATGAATTTTACCTTTGCCATCTACTTCCTCTATCGTTAGTGTAGCACCAGTAGTGTTTTGTATTTCTTGGATAATCTTACCACCAGGTCCAATAATGGCTCCAATAAACTCTTTATCAATGGTAATCAATTCAATTCTTGGCGTATGGTCTTTTAGTTCTGATTTTGGCACAGCAATGGTCTTTTCCATTTCACCCAAAATATGCAATCTGCCTCTTTTAGATTGCTCTAAAGCTTCAGCAATTTTCTCATAACTCAAACCATCAATTTTCATGTCCATTTGGCAAGCAACGATACCATCTTTTGTACCTACAACTTTGAAATCCATATCACCCAAGTGATCTTCATCTCCCAAAATATCAGATAAGATAACACTGTTACCAGTCTCAGGGTCAGAAATCATCCCCATTGCAATACCAGAAACACCTTTTTTCATTTGAATACCAGCATCCATTAATGCCATAGAGCCAGAACAAACGGTTGCCATACTTGAAGAACCATTTGATTCTAAAATATCCGAAACAATTCTAATGGTATAAGGCATTTCATCTGGCAACATATTTTTTAAACCTCTCAAGGCTAAGTTTCCATGTCCTATTTCTCTTCTACCCGGACCTCTGTTTGGTCTAGCTTCTCCAACAGAAAAAGATGGGAAGTTATAATGTAACATTAATTTAGAATGACCACTCAACATTGGGCTGTCCAATAATTGTTCATCCATCTTGCTACCTAAAGTAACTGTTGCCATTGCTTGTGTTTCTCCTCTAGTAAATACAGAAGAACCGTGTGCTGCAGGCAAATAATCGATATCTGCCCAAATAGGTCTTATTTGATCCAAAGCTCTTCCATCTAACCTTTGCTTGTCAACCAAAATCATATTTCTCATGGCTTTTTTCTCCACCTTGTGAAAGTATTTTTTAATTAAACCTGTTGGCAAATCCTCACCTTCTGCCACGCTATAGTTTGCAATGTATTCATCCAAAATTGCAGCAAATGCGGCAGCTCTTTCTTTTTTAGCGCCACCTGCTTTGGCAACTGCCATTACTTTGTCATACGTAGCATCCATTACTGCTTTTTCTAGGGCAGCATCATTGTTTTCATGAGTATATTCCCTGACTGGTTTTCTACCCCCATTTTGAGCAACCAAATCCAATTGCATTTTGCACAATTGTTTGATGTACCCGTGTCCAAATTTTAAAGCTGCAACCATATCTTCCTCAGACACTTCATGCATTTCACCCTCTACCATATTGATATCTGCCTCAGTACCAGCAATAATCATATCAATGTCAGATGCTTCCAACTCTGTTTTGCTTGGGTTAATAATAAACTGACCGTTTACCCTTCCCACTCTTGCTTCAGCAATTGGCCCATCAAACGGAATATCAGAAAGCATGATGGCAGCAGATGCTGCTAATCCAGCCAAGGCATCAGGCACAATCTCTTCATCAGAAGAAATTAGACTAATCATCACTTGCACCTCTGCATGGTAATCTGATGGAAATAAAGGTCTTAATGTTCTATCAACAATTCTACAAACTAAAATTTCATAATCAGATAATCTCCCTTCTCTTCTTTGAAAAGAGCCTGGGATACGACCTACTGACGCAAATTTTTCTTGATAATCAACTGATAAAGGTAAAAAATCTACACCCTCTCTTGCATCATAGCCTGAAACTACGGTGGCTAAAAGCATGGTTTTACCTTGTTTTAATACTACAGATCCGTGGGCTTGTTTCGCCAAGATACCTGTTTCTAATTCTATAGTCACCCCATCACGCAAAGTGATAGACTGACGCACTCCTAATGGTTTTGTCATAAAATGTGTGTTTTGGGCGTAAATGCCCGGTTAAAAAAATTGAGTAAAGTAAATTACTTACGGATGCCTAATTTGGCAATTAAATCACGGTATTTGAAAATGTCTTTATTTGCTAAGTAATTCAGCAAAGACCTTCTTTTTCCTACCAATTTAACCAAACTTAATTCAGCAGAAAAATCCTTTCTGTTACCTTTCAAGTGTCCTGAAATATGGTTAATTCTTCCTGTAAATAATGCAATTTGAGCCTCTGTTGACCCTGTGTTTTCTTTTGAGCCGCCAAATTCTGTTATTACTGCCGCTTTAGATTCCGCTTTTGTTGTCATTTAATCTATTATAATTTTTTGCAAAAGTAATGTTTTTCTTATAATTCAACAATAGCTTTATGCATTATGTAAATTATTTTAAAACAGTTGCTAAATTTGCCAATAAAAATTCAGCCATTTTATTTTCAGTATCCAATAATGGATTGATTTCTGTAATTTCAAAAGCATGCACTCTTGGCTCTTTAAAAAAAGTTTTGAAGCAGTGCAAAACTTCACTTTCCGATAACCCCAAGGGAACGGGCGTTCCTGTTCCTGAAGAAATATTGGGATCTATAGAATCTGCATCAAATGAAACATACCAGTACGGTGAATTCGATAAATAACGCTTTGTTTCATCGCAAACGGCTTCAATACCCATAGTTTCAATTTCACTTGGACCAAAGTATTTTATACCATACTCTGCAATAAAATCCCACTCCTGCTGTTCTAAATCTCTAATGCCTATAAAAACCAAATTTTTGGTTAGCAACTTTGGCATATCCTTTTTACTTCCCAAGGTTTTTAATGACTCCCATATGGCCAACGTTTTTTCTTTGGGGTTTTGCTGCTGCACTTTAAGATTGTCCTTTCCCAACAAAGCAGCCAAAGGCATCCCGTGCATATTGCCACTGGGTGTTGTGTAAGGCGAATGTAAATCTGCGTGCGCATCAATCCATACAACACCAATATTTTCTGCACCAAAATGATTAGAGAAGCCCGAAACAGAACCTGCAGCATTGCTATGGTCTCCTGTAAGAATCAATAAATCATTCGCATTTTCTAAACCACTTTCTACGGCAACCGCCAATTTTTGCGCAGCAAAAAGCACTTGTGCAGCATTTCTGGCATTGGGAAGATTGTTAGTTTGTTCTATTTCATGGTTTAATTGTTCTACCGCTACTTTTTCAAAAGGCGTAAAAAAGTCGGGCATAATTTTTAATGCAGCCAGTTGCAAAGCCTTAGAACCCAAAGATGCACCTCTAGTCCCAGCTCCTGCTTCAGAACTAGATTCAATAATTTTTATTTTATCTATCTGCATTGATTGTTTTTGCTTAATGGCAATAACTCACGTTCAAAAATAATTATGCCTCTCCTGTTGGACCACCAAAATTCATAGGGAAATTATCAAAATGCATATCGTCAATGTCAACATTTCCAAAATTTTCTTCAAATTTTCTCATATTATCTCCTAAAGCATTTAACAGGCGTTTTACATGGTGAGGTGTCATAATAATTCTTGATTTAACCTTAGCTTTGGGTGCCCCTGGCACCACTCTTATCATATCTAATATAAACTCTGTATTGCTGTGGGTTATAACAGCTAGATTGCAGTACATACCGTCTGCAATGTCTTCTGGTAGTTCAATTTCTAACTGATTTCCTCCTTCGGGATGATTGTTATTTGCCATAATGATGCAAATATACACAACGTAAATATCAAACCAACCAGTTAGGCTCAACAAGCTATCAACAATTTAAAAATCAGCCCCTAAAGTATTTTTAATCCAAGCAAATTTAATTAGGTTTGCAATTGAAATGAAAACACAAACATTCTTAAAAAATGCATCCTTAGCGCTATTAGGAAGCGCAATTTTATGGTCTTGCAACAATGCTAAAAACCCAGAAAACAGTGCTGAAAATAAAAATACCGATGATGTTACCGTTGACAGGTTTGCAGATATACAAGTTTTGCGTTACCAAGTGCCAGGTTTTGATGAATTATCACTAGAAAGAAAACTCTTTGTTTATCATTTAAGTGAAGCGGCACTTTCTGGAAGAGACATAATCTACGACCAAAACTACAAACACAATTTGCGCATTAGAAAAACCTTGGAGGAAATATATACCAAATATGAAGGTGATAAAAATACCGATGCCTTCAAACAATTTGAAACCTATTTGAAAAGGTTTTGGTTTAGCAATGGAATTCACCACCATTATTCAGAAACCAAAATGATTCCTGAATTCACAAAACAAGATTTAGCCAATTTTATGAATAACAGTAAGGCTGCTGAATGGCCTTTGTGGGCAACAGACCAAGACATGAAATCCTATATAGACTGGTTGACACCTATTTTATTTGACCCAAATATAGATGGTAAAAGGGTTAATAAAGATGAAGGAGTTGATAAAATTGTAGCATCGGCAGGCAACTTTTATGAAAATGTAAGCGAAGCAGAAGTGGTTCAGTATTACGATATAAAAACGGATAAAAATTCAAAAGAACCTTTAAGCCTTGGACTTAACTCAAAACTAGTAAAAGAAAACGGTAGTTTGAATGAAAAGGTATGGAAAGTTGGCGGGATGTATGGCGAAGCAATAGCGGTGATGGTAAGTCATCTAGAGAAGGCATTGCCATATGCAGAAAATGAGGAGCAATATAAAGCACTTTCACTTTTAATTGAATATTATAAAACAGGCAGTCTTAAAACTTGGGATGAATTCAACATTGCATGGGTAAAGGATGTAAAAAGTTCTGTTGATTTAATCCATGGATTTATTGAAGTCTATCATGACCCTATTGGCCTAAGGGCTAATTATGAAAGCTGCGTGCAAATAGATGATGTAGAAGCGAGTGCACGTATGTCAACTGTTAGTGCCAATGCACAATGGTTTGAGGATAACTCTCCAATTTTGCCTGAGCACAAAAAAAAGGAAGTAAAAGGAGTAACCTATAAAGTAGTTAATGTGGCTATGGAAGCGGGAGACTTAGCTCCTTCTACTGCCATTGGAATAAATTTACCCAATGCAGAATGGATAAGAGAAAAACATGGCTCCAAGTCTGTAAGCTTAGGGAATATTTTAGAAGCTTATGACAAAGCAAGTGCAGGAAGCTTAACCGATGAGTTTTGTTATACCAAAGAAGAAGCAGCAAGAGCAAAAGAACATGGTTCACTTTCTGGCAAAATGCATACTGCCCTTCATGAGGTAATTGGACACGCAAGTGGTCAAATGAATCCAGGAATAACAAAATCAAATATGGGTGCCTATGGTTCAACCCTTGAAGAAGCCAGGGCTGACTTGGTAGCATTGTATTATATTTATGACCAAAAATTGGTAGATTTGAAATTAATTCCCAGTCTAGAAGTGGGCAAAGCGGAATATGAAGGATACATCAGAAACGGCATGATGTTACAAATGAGAAGGCTTAAAATGGGCGAAAACATTGAAGAAGACCATATGAGAAACAGACAACTAGTTGCTAGTTGGGTGTATGAAAAAGGAAAAGCCGAAAATGTAATTGAAAAGAAAGTAAAAGACGGCAAAACCTATTTCGTAGTAAATGATTACGCAAAATTAAGGGTGCTCTTTGGAGAATTATTGAGAGAAATTCAACGAATAAAATCAAATGGAGACCTTACTGCTGCCAAAACAATGGTTGAAACGTACGGTGTAAAAGTGGACAAATCCATTCACCAAGAAGTTTTAGACCGTGTTGGAAAATTAAGCTTGGCAGCATACAGTGGTTTTGTTCAACCAAAAATTAGTCTTGAAATGAATGGAGACAAACCTAAAAATGTAAGCATAGAATTTAAAGAGGGTTTTGCTGAACAAATGTTAAGATACAGCAAGAATTATAGCTTTTTGCCTTATATTAATTGAACTGAGTGATTAGTTTTGAGTGGCTAAAAAGTAGTAGGTCTTCGTCCAGTTCCGCTTCAAGGCGGAACGCTCAGACTGACTACTTTATTGGCTATTCCAACCATTTTGCATCTAAAAGCAGTAAGGCTGACCGTGTTCCGTCTTTTCTAACGCAACAAAGTGAAGTGAAGCAATCTCACGAAAGCCCTGCTAAGTCTATTAATTTTTAATGTCCTAGGTACCAATTAAGCAGGGAATAAATAATACTTACAGTTTCCAAAAAATCATATATTTGTTATTATGAATGTAAAAAATATGGTCCTTATGATTTTGACAATAGGTGTAAAATACCTTTATGGCCAAGACCCTGAATTTAGTCAGTTTTATAACACTCCTCTTTATACTAACCCTGCCAATGCAGGTGGTGCAATTAATACAAAAGATGAGCAGTTTGCCACCAGAATAGGGCTGAACTACAGAAATCAATGGCAGTCTTTAAAAGGTTCTTATCAAACAGTAAATGCCAGTTGGGACAGACAGTTTAATAAACTACATGGAGGATTAGGCAGTTTATTAGTAAGGGATGTGGTGGGGTCTGGCCTATTAACTACTACCAGTGTTGCTGCCATCTATGCACCCACTTTTCGGTTAAATGAGATGATTACCTTGAAAGGGGGAGTTCAGATTGGGTATGTTTTAAAATCTATAGATTTTAACAAACTTCAATTTGCAGATCAAATTAACCCTGGAACCGGACCATTTGCCCCTACCAATGAGCCTCCACCTACTTCAAACATATCTTTTGCCAACTTTGGCTTGGGTACAATTGCATACATCAAAAATGCCCACTTAGGTTTTGCGGTTCACAATTTGTTTGAGCCTAACCAATCCTTTTATGGCAACAGCGATGGTAATTTACCTAAGCGTTATACTATCCATGCAGCAGGAAGAATTCAAACTTTTAAACAAGGTAAATGGGTAAATTACCTAACTCCTTATATTCTGTACATGAAACAGCAGAATTTCTCGCAAATAAACTTGACAACGAACTATCAAATGGGTAGGGTACTATTTGGAGCAGGATTTAGGCAAACTTTAGGTGGTTTTGGTAACAGTGATGCTGTTATTGGTGTTATTGGCTATAAAGTTGCTAGGTTTCAATTTACCTATAGTTATGATAAAACCGTAAGCAGCGCAGCCCCGGCTGCTAAAGGCTCACATGAAATTGGGCTGATTTATTTAATAAGTTTAAAGAAAATTTTTCCCGATTTACTGCTGACAAGTCCAACTTATTAATCTAAAACATTTATTACCATTAATTTTCAACTTCGGTTGAGGTTAGTTTATTTTTAATATCCCCTTGCCGGGTCTTCCGCCCCAAGCGGAGACCCAGCAAGTGTAATAATTTCTTTCAGGTTAATAAAAAATAATCAATAGTGTTTGCGCAGGGCCCTAATCCGATTGCCAAAACCTTACACCTAGATACCCGTGATTATAAACACCACTACCAACCTAAATAACTAACTGACTAAAACCCCAAAGTGGCTGTTTTACCAGTAGTTGCCAAGGAAGCCTTGGTGCTTGCCGATGGTGGTAGTGGTCCTACCGTAATGAAGTTTCTACTTGAAAATACACCAAAACCATTTTGAATATTGGTATAATCCGTTTGTTTTTGAACAATGCCAATGGATGGCTTACTCACCGAAATATAATTTATCAATTCTTTGCCACCACCAACATAGGTAAAACTGAAACTTTTTGCTCTCCGTATCCAGTCTTTTCTGACGTCAATTCTTGCAGTTAATAAATCATAAAACAGTTCAGATGAAAGGTTTGTTAAAAATCTTGAGCTTGGGTTAACGGCTGCTGCATCAAGCATTTTCCAAGTTATCGTTTTAGTTGTTTTTACCGCGGTGTCAAATTTATAAAACTCTTCGTACTCAAAATTCATTATAACATCATAGGCATAAGCATTTGCACCTGTAACAAGGTTTACTCCTAGCCCTACACTATTTACGGCACCTAGGGTAAACTCATTGTCAAAAAAAGCGGCAGGTCCAAAAATACCTGCATTACCGACTAAAACAGTGCTAGACTGAGCAGATTTATTGGTTTTAAGGTTTTCAGCAACAATTTTGTAGGTGCCATTTTTATTCAATTTTTCTGCCGTGTAATAAAGTATGTTGGGGTTGGTAATAAATTGTCCCGCTTGTTTTCCATTGACCGCTATTGGCAGCAAAGGTATTTTTTTACCATTCCCCTCTTCTATCAACTCGGCTTTTAATTCCTTGAAGTACACGCTATCTGGAACCAAGGCTACCTCCTTGACACTTTGTTCATCCGTTAAAAAAGCTTTGTTTATCTTTATAAACTGCGTATCAGCATTGATATCCAACAAGCCATATATCACAAAGGTTTCCTTATATGGTGCATTGATTTCTAAATCATTTTTACATGAAAATTGCACCACCAAAAATAAGATTAGCATAGTCCAAATTGAACCCATGTTAATTCTTGTCGTTTTAAATTTGAATAATGTTACCTTTGCACTCATTTTTGAAAGTACAAATATGAGGTTATTATTTATATTAATTGGGTTATTGTTGTCACAATTTACAAACGGACAACAAATTAACAAAAAATTTGACCATACGCTGGTAGAAGAAAATTTTGCAAATATGTCCAATACATGGCCTCAAACATTCACGACAGACAATATTGCCATAACCCAAGATGGCAAGTATGAAATGAAGAGGATTAATGAAAGTAGCGGCAATTATATTTTTCCTAAAATTGAACCACAAACCAGTTTTGAATTGATTACTTTTTTTGAGTTTGTTGGCAAAACCAAAAATCAACGAGTGGGCGTTTTGTTAGCAGGACAAGAATCATCCAATGGGGGAATTTTAATTGAGATAAACAACAACCGTAGTTTTAGGGTTTCTAAATTAGGGATAACAAAAAATTACTACACCGGAACCCCAGAAAATGATGGATGGGTAAAGGATAAGGAATCTTTGAATAAAAAGAAAAATATAGTCCAAGTAAAATGCTATCAAAGAGTATATGACCTATATTTTAACAATAAATTTGTTTATAGTTTTACAGAAATTGAATACGCCAAAGGCTCTCTAGCACTGTTTATAGGTAGCCTTTCTCATGCCTACTGTAAAAGCTTTGTGCTAAAAACAGATCCTCCTTTATTGGCGATAGACAAAAGCGAACAGGAAGTTTTGACTGATCAGATTACGAAGTTAAAAGAAGAAAACAAACAAAAAGCCATAGAAATTGAGCGATTAAAAGCTATGAAGGCAAATGATGAAAGCAATATAGCGGCCATTAAAACTCTTGAAAATAAGAATTTAAAATTACAAGAATATATCAATGAGTTAAATGCTAAAATTGGCACTTTGAATGATTCTATTGTTGGATTACAACTCTTCAAAAAAACGGTACAAAGTGGAGTTGATGGTGATGCTGTGAATGTCCTTTCAAATAAATTAGAAACGAATCGGCAGCTGCTAAATACAACTACAGAACAGTTGAATAATACCAAAATTGGTTTAAAAAATGCGAATAGTACCATTGATTTTTTAAGTGCTGAATTAACTCAATTAAGAAACAATGACAGTTTACTGCAGAAAAAACTATTATTTATGACGCGACAAATTGATTGGATGACAAAAAAAATGCAGTCCGACACTGGTTTATTCAAAGATAGTCTAGACAATGGCACAGGATTTTTATTACCTAAAACGGGCATACCCTGTCTTTTTCAAAAAATAAACCATTCACTGTTCGACCTCCTTAAACTTCCCCTATTTATTAGAGAGGAAAACCAAGCTTAATACAATTTATGAAAAAAAACTTTGACAATATAACACGGGTTACTACCCACATACTGCAGGAAATGAAAGATGCAGGCACTAAAATAAGTATGCTTACAGCGTATGATTTCTCATTGGCTAGAATAGTTGATGATGCTGGTGTAGATGTAATTTTGGTTGGTGACTCGGCAAGTAATGTGATGGCAGGACATGAAACCACCTTACCAATAACACTTGATCAGATGATTTACCATGCTTGTAGTGTGGTAAGGGCTGTCCAGAGAGCTTTGGTAGTTGTGGATTTACCTTTTGGGTCATATCAAGGAAACAGTAAAACTGCTTTAGACAGTGCCATTAAAATAATGAAAGAGTCAGGAGCACATGCTGTAAAACTTGAAGGTGGAATTGAGGTTATCGAAAGTATTCAAAGAATATTGACAGCTGGCGTACCCGTGATGGGCCATTTAGGATTAACACCACAATCCATTTACAAGTTTGGAACTTATGCGGTTAGGGCTAAAGAAGATGCAGAAGCCGATAAATTAATAAGTGATGCCAAATTACTTGAAAAAACAGGCTGTTTTGCATTGGTTTTAGAAAAAATACCTGCCAATTTGGCAAAGAAAGTTGCCGCTAGCATCAGTATTCCAGTAATTGGCATTGGCGCTGGTAATGGTGTTGATGGACAAGTATTGGTACTGCATGACATGTTGGGAATAAACAAAGATTTTAGTCCCCGGTTTATAAGAAGGTATGCTAATTTATTTGAAGTAATTAAAGGGGCTGTTAGCCATTACATTGAAGATGTCAAGTCAAAGGATTTTCCTTCCGAGAAGGAACAATATTAGAAAAACAAGTTCAAAAAAAGCCCTGACAACAATTGTTGTCAGGGCTTTTTTTGAATATACACAGGTTACCTGAGATTTACTCCTTGGTAATCTGAATTTGAACCATGTCATTTCCGTTAGGAACCGTTACCACATAATTACCTGTTGCCAATTGTGAGATATCTAAACTGTTGTTCACTAATTGAGCAGTTAACACCAATTTCCCTTGCATATCCATTACCATTGCTTTAGCACTTTCATTGTTCAAACCTTTGAAAAGCAAAACATTGGAACTGGGGTTTGGATAAACTGAAACAGAAACTTTATTTGCATTTTCAACTGCGGTAGCTTGTGCCCCAGAAGATATATAATCAAAATTATTAGCCATATCATCATTTGGATAAAAATCATATTGTACTAAAGGAAAACCGTAGTAGGACTCATTTGACCACCAAAAGTGAGACAAACTTGTGTCAATTTCAGTTGGCAATTGTAGATAAGAATAATAAGAAGGAGGCAATGTACTCCATGTATTATTAGAATAGAAATTGACAATATAAAAATTCTCTGAAATACTTTCTACCATCAAAGTATTGTTGACATTAACATTATTTGGCAATTTTACCGATCCTTGACCCACTCCCTTAAAAGTAAACCTTCCTTTAATAATGATTTCAAAAGAGTCAATCACAGGAGCTCCCATACCTGGAGACATTCCAAAATACATTTTTTCTGCACTAAATATAACAGAATCCTTAATTACTGTACCATAAGACATTGGGAAGTACATAACCGGAAATTCATAATTATTAACCTCAAGCGGACCAGTACCAGTGTCAACTGCACTGCCTACAAACTTTAACGATGTATTTGTTTTCTTTAGAAAAGTAAATTCTCCATCACTTTCAACCACCAAATTAGCGGTTGGAATTAAGTTTCCTATCGCTGGTCTCCAATTTGGGTTAAAAAAATTCAATTGAGATGAGTTATCATTAATTAACTGAGAAAAATCCCAATTTTTATGAGTAGCTCCTCCTGTTTGTAAACTCATGCTAGTAGAATTATCTGAATACAGATTAATTTTTTGCCCAGCTTCAACAACATTCAATGATGTAATTGTAACCTGAGCTGCTAATTGGTTGCCAAGAATAGCAACGGTTGCAAGTAATAATATTTTTTTCATATTTATATCTATAAATTTTCGCTGCAAAAGTATAGGAATAATTTCTTAATAATATTTTTATTATTTGTTAAAACGGGATAATTCGTCAGTTCAATATCATTTTTTTGACAAGTACCGAATTACTAATAAAAAAATAAAAAATCCACGCACTAAATTCCCTCGTCACAAAATTATTCATATCTTTGATGAGTTTAAATAAAAAAGCACCTATGAGAATTTTATACCTACTAATTGCCATTTTACTCATTTCACAAACAAGTTGTAAAAAAGACAAAGAAGAAGCCTCTAAGAAAGCGAATCAATTGTCAGTTGGTACATCTGCCAATGATATTTTGTCTGCAAGTAAATATGACAAAATTGTTTTAGAAATTATCGCGGTTAATGGCTTTGAGTTAGATAATTCAGTATTAACCAGTTTCAAAACATTTGTAGAAAGTATTGCTAATAAACCCAATGGAATTGAGGTAAAGGCATCAACAATAAATAGTCCAGGACTTGCTCCATATTCAATCAATGATATTGCGACATTTGAAGAAAAAGCACGAAAAGAATACAACAGCGATAAGCAATTGGCTATTTTTCTGTTTATTACCGAAGGGAGTTACAGTGAAAACAATGTTTTAGGCTTGGCATATCAAAATACTTCAATGGCCATTATGGGTGGAAGGATAAGAGAATTGACAGGTGGCATCGGGCAACCTAGCGAAAATTTGGTATTACAAACAGTTTTAAGACATGAAATTGCCCACTTAATGGGATTAGTCAATATTGGTACCCCCATGCAAACGTATCATCAAGATGAGCCACACGGACATCACTGCAACGATAAAAACTGCCTAATGTATTATGCAGTAGAAACCGGAGGCTTTTTATCCAATTTAGTGGGCAGCAGTAATCCACCCAATTTGGATGTCAACTGCAAAGCTGATTTAAAAGCAAATGGAGGAAAGTGATGTTTTTCAGTTAGACAACTGACTACATTTGTGCTTCTAGCTTTTGAAGAATAGTATGTTTTGGCAAAGCTCCAACAATTTTATCTACGATTTCGCCATTTTTAAAAATCAACAAAGTAGGTATGCTGCGGATGCCAAACTCTCCAGGGACGCCTTGATTTTCATCTACATTCATTTTTCCAATTACTGCTTTGTCACCTAATTCATTGGCAAGTTCTTCGACTATTGGTGAAATCATTCTGCATGGACCACACCATTCTGCCCAAAAATCTACCAATACAGGTTTATCTGCTATACCAATTGTTTCTTTAAAATTGCTGTCTGTTATTTGTAATGCCATGGTTTTACTTTTTTATTATTTATTTCTTTAAGACTTCAAATATGATACCTTTTATTTTCATTAGCAAATTATAAGTCATTTTGACAGTTATAATATTTTGTAGCACAATACTAAAAATAGGCAATTTCAATTCAAAACAATCTCTCCTGCCTCGTAGGCCTCAATAAATTCTATCCAAGCCACTTTACGCCAATCTTCTAACATTACGAAAACAATAAAACGCTGTTCTCCTGTATTTTTATCCGCAAAGTTTTGTGTACTGATTATTGTAAACTTTTGTCCATTATAAGAACATGGCAATCTTTTGGCGTCAAAATCTCCCGAACCAAAAAAAGCATTGTGAAACCCTTCTCCAGTAAAATAATTAAAATTAAGTATTGAATCTGTATAACGTGTTTTGGTATACAAATCAATAAATCTAAAAGTACCATTGTTACAATTGGTTTTAAAAGTAAGGGTATCTCCAATTTCTAAAACCAATTGTTTGGTGGTATCCGATTCTTGCGTCTGCCCAATGATATTAGTACTATTGAACAAGCCAACTGAACAAAATAAATAAGTCAGTAACTTCACATTTCTATTAAAAATCATAATTCATCTATTAAATTTGCAATCCCTGTCATAAAAATTCAATTTTGGCAGCTAAATTGCCTAAAATAAAACGATGCAACAATTACACCAAATTTTAAAAAGAACTTTTACCGCAGCATTTGCTTTAGTTCTTATCAGTCTTTCACCAGCCATTTCTCAGGCTCAACAAAGAATTAATACGTATGGACTTGAAAAATCTGAGGATTGGGTTTGTAAGGTATATTCCACTCCAATTCCTGTCAGACAATACACCTTGAAAAATGGATTAACCGTGATCATGGCAAAAAATGAAAGCAGTCCCACAATTGACACGCGCGTTGTCGTAAAAGCAGGAAGTAAAAATGACCCAGCCAGTAATACAGGCTTAGCACATTACTTAGAACATATGCTTTTTAAAGGAACAGATAAATATGGCACCCTTGATTTTGCTAAAGAAAAAGTATATTTAGATCAAATTGATGCGTTGTATGAAAACTATAATTCAACCAAAGACGAAGCAAAAAGAAAGTCAATTTATGCTAAAATTGATAGCATTAGCAACTTGGCTTCTAAATTTGCTATTGCCAATGAATATGATAAAATGATGCAAGTTATTGGTGCAACTGGCACCAATGCCTATACCAGTGTTGAACAAACCGTTTATGTAAACACAATTCCCAACAACGAGGTACACCGTTGGTTAGAGATTGAATCTGAACGTTTTAGAAATCCAGTATTGCGTCTTTTCCATACAGAGCTAGAGGCTGTTTATGAAGAAAAGAACATTAGCATGGACAATGATTACAGCAAAGTATTTGAAACCATGGATGCTGCATTGTTTAAAAAGCACACGTATGGTACACAAACTACTATTGGCACCGTTGAACACCTGAAAAATCCTTCTTTACTTAAAATTAGAGAATACTACAAAACGTACTATGTCCCCAATAACATGGCCATTGTAATGGTTGGGGACTTTGGGTTTGACAGTACTATCAACATGATTGTTGAGCATTTTTCCTATATGCAAGCTAAGGTCATTCCCGAATTTAAATTTGGGATAGAGTATCCAACTGGAAAACCACAAAATTTTGAAATTACTGGCTCCACAGAACCTTCTGTTTGGATAGGCCATAGATTACCCGGAATAAATACAAAAGAATCTGTGATGGCAGAAATGGTCGACATGCTTTTGAGTAATTCATCGGCTGGACTATTTGATTTAAATTTAGTTAAATCTCAAAAAGTGCTTAATGCAGCATCTTATATTAATGGAATGAAAGATTATACGGTTCATTATCTTTTTGGCAATCCAAAAAATGGTCAAACTTTAAAAGAAGTTGAAGCACAAATTAAAGTGCAATTGAACTTACTAAAAGAGGGTAACTTCAGTGACAGTTTAATGGAGAGTATTACTTTGGACAACCGTATTTCAAAAATGAAATCCTATGAGACTAATGGTGGTATTATCGATGATTTAAGTTCTTCTTTTATCTATGAAACTGAATGGTCAGAATATTTTAACAGACAGTACTACAAGTCTAAAATTACCAAACAAGAAATTATCGATTTTGTAAATGAATATTATACAGAGAGCCACGTGGTAATTTACAAAAACCAAGGAAAACCTGAAAAAACTGAGCAAATTGAAAAGCCAAAAATTACCCCAGTTGAGCTTAACCGCGATAAAACATCCAATTTTGTAAGTAAAATTATTGAAGAAAAAGTTACCACTATCAAACCGCAGTTTACCGATATTAAAAAAGAATTGCAAATTGACAGCATAAAAACTGCACCATATTGGTATGTAAAAAACACAACAAACGATTTATTTACTTTATATTATGTGTTGGATTTAGGCAGATTTCATGACAAAATGTTGCCATTGGCAGTTCAATACCTCAACTATGTAGGCGCTGGAAAAAAGAATGCAGATGCCGTTGCAAAAGAGTTTTACCAATTGGGTAGTACGTTTTCTGTTTTTACAGGAGATGATGAAAGTTATGTCTACCTTTCTGGTATTCAATCCAATTTTGAAAACTCCGTTAGGTTGTTTGAATCTTTGTTTAGCAATCCAAGTATCAATTTAGAAGCATTTGGAAATATGATTGAAGATATAAAAACGGAACGCGAGAACAATAAATCAGACAAGGGTTCAATTAGCAGAGCCTTGCGCTCCTATGCCATCTATGGTGCTGACAATCCTTTCAATTACCAATTAACCAATAGTGATTTGGACAAGGTAACTGCACAACAGTTGATTGATTACATTAAAAAAATGATGAAATACAAACATACCGTAATGTATTATGGTCCTGAAACGCAAAAAGCGATAAAGACTTCATTGACAGATTTACATCAACTACAAAACAATTGGTTGACCGCTCCTAATAAAAAAGTTTTTACCAAAGTAAGCAATGAAAAAACCAATGTGTTTTTTGCGCAATATGATGGAATGGTGCAGGCTCAAATTTCATGGACCAAAAGAGCAAGCATGTTTGACATAAACCAAAAGGCAATTAATGAATTGCACACCAATTATTTCGGTGGAGGCATGAGTGGCGTTGTTTTCCAAACCATTCGGGAGTCAAAGTCCTTGGCTTACTCTTCTTATTCTGTTTCAAGTTTGGCCAATGAAAAAGGAGAGTATAATACTGTTTTCTCTTTTGTAGGTACCCAAAGTGACAAGATGAAAGACGCCATTATAGCCATGAACGCTTTGCACCAAGATTTGCCTTTAAACCAAGCAAATTTTGAACAAGCTAAATCAGCAGCAATCTCTGAAATGAATACGGAAAGAATTCAAAAAACAGGCTTGCTATTTTTCAATAAATCATTGATGAAAATGGGATTGAATGACAACTACAAACCGACTGAATATGCGCAAATACAAAATTACGGCATTACAGATATCGCCAATTACCACAAACAATTGTATGCAGAAGCTCCCTTTAATTATTGCATAGTTGGTGACAAAGCTGTTTTGGATATGAAATACCTAAAAACACTAGGCACTTTCCAAGAAATTGATTTGGGAAAACTATTTGGATATTAATTTTAAACTATAAAATTTTATATACCACAAATGAAAGGTGATGCCCACTAATTAGCGTTATCTTTATTGTGCTAAAAGTAACATATTAAACTTTGGGTTTACTGTAAAAACACCTTTTTAATAACTACGCCCTTTTCAGTTTTCAAATGAATCAAATACATTCCTTTGGGGTTTTCAGCAAAATCAATGGTTAAATTATCTGTTGATGTCAGCACTGCGGCCTGAATAGGCTGCCCTAATGCATTAAAAACGGTACAATCAGCATCACCAACACCTAGCCCATCTATAAAAACCAAGCCATTGGTTGGGTTCGGGAAGCAGGTAATTAAATCATCATTTACAATCTCAGAAACAGGCAATTGATGGGTTACCGTAAAAGAAAAATTGAGTTCACTTCCAAAATCAGGTTGTAGTGTTTTAGAATAACCACCACCAACGGTCAAGATTCTGGCAAAACCTGACCCATCACTGTTCGCCCAAAAATCAATTCCATCGTTATCGCTATCTTTAAAACTCAGGGTATGACATCCAAGGCCCAACTTGACTGTATCGCGATAAAAGGTATAGGAACTCATATTTGTCCTTTCGTAAACCTTACCACCCCAATCATCAACAATTGACACAGAAGTCTCTGCACCAGCTCCGTTTGTTCTAATAAAAACAATTAGGTGGTTGGGTAACACCTCGGGTATATCAAACTCACTTGAAACGGTATTGTTGCCTGCATATTCATCCGCCACCCCATTTACTTTAACAATAGAAGCATAAAACAAACTGTTGACCTTATAAGCTGTAGACCAAACAGATTGATTTACATCAAACGGAAAAATTGTTTCTGCATTGGGTTGTAATTCCCCATACCAAGTTTGTGTTTTTTTATTATTCTTGTCATTCACCCAATAATCTATTTCAACTAATCGCAAAACACTGGAACCCGTATTTTTAATACGAATTTGCGGTGAAACACAAATGGGATTTATTTTTGCATATTCCGGCCTCTTACTTGGACTAATCACTTCTGTTATAGCAGCGTCATTGCTAAAATTATAAGCTCCATAGGTCACCAATTGGTTATTTACAATATACCGCGAATCGCCAGAACCATCATTGATCTGATAATCTAAAGCAACAGATGATTGACCAATACATTGAGCAGTTATATCATACTCATTTATATCGGTAGCCATACCCGGACACCAACCAGCCCGGTCATATATCCAGGTGCCACCTTGCGGAAATACTGGATTATTACCACATTTTTTCCAAACTGTACTCTTATAAATTTTACTGGCTACCGCAATGCTGTGTTCTCTCGGTATAAACTCCCCTTCACCACCATGCCCAGTAATTGCACTGCGTATTTTAAAACCCTTTCCAATGGTATTCAATGGATAATTTACAGGAGGAAAATATACCTTATTTTCTAAAATTTGGCTATAATTGGGCTGGTAAATTGCGGTAGGCCAAATTTGAGCTATGTCCAAAATATTCCTTGCTGGGGTGCCTTTGATAAACATAAATTTAATATCCATTTCCTCTTGCCACTCTCCGCCCCTGCTCATAAATAATCGTTTATTGCCTTTTAAAATAGGTGTAAAATCTGTTACATCAAAAATCCAAGTTTTGCCACTTGCTCCAAAATCTAAACCGATACCATAAGGAGTCACAAAAGACATAATTTCAAATGAAGAAGGATATCTTTGGAAATACGTTAAATCAACGGTGTTGTTAATCGTTGCAAGAGCGCTTATGCTCACAGAGTCATAAACCAAACCATTTTCATCAAAGTAGTATTTCTTTTCTGCCGCATTCCATGCTTGTAAGTTTTCAATGGTTGCAATGCTATCATTTACGATAGTGTTTGGTTTTGGGTAAATCTTATAGCGCTTAACCATTACAAATGGTTTCGTCAAACTATCTAAAAAACTAGTAGAATCTTTTGTTAGCGTGTAAGTTCCTCGTATAAACTGAATATTTGGACGCGTCTTAACCGCAACAAAGTCTTTGAAAATTTGACCTTGTAAAAAAGTCTTGTATGCTTCTACCCCTTTAACAGTCCCATGGTTCCCATTGATTGAAAAATCTGTAATTATCATGTTATTATACCCATGATTAAAATCATAATACAACATGATATTATTATATAAACTATTGGGGGGCAATACTTTATTTTTTGAGTATAAAGCAATTTGTGCTGCATTCAAGGCAATATTCCAAATCCTGACATCATCAATATCACCTTCAAAATAGCGATTGTTAACACCCCTATTGACCCTTACATTGTTTCCCACTGAAGTCTTCACTTCCAAGTCAACTATTGAACCAATGGACTCCAATTTTCCATCAACGTACAATTTTGTTTCGCTGAGCATAGAACCAGAGAAAACACATGCCACGTGGTGCCACTGATTGTCTAAAATATTTGTTGAGCCAACAATATATCCTCCATTTATTTCAACCCTAATGGCTCCATTACCATTGATTCTAAAAACCCATTTTTCTCCTGATCTATCAGCGCCATAACTCACAATTTCTCCATCCACTGTAGTAGTCCTAATCCATGCATCGATAGTTCTGTCTTGTTTACCCACAACCCCCTTATAATTATTGGCTTCAATGTAACTATTGCCAATAAAACTGAAGGCATTGCCCGCAAAAGCAAAACTACTTTTTAACGACCCATCATCAAAACTGTTAAAAACTGGACCATTTATACCCTCCGTACTGCTGAATGAAAATTGAATCAGAATATTGGAAGCCCCATCCCACACAAAACCGTTAAAAAACTGCAGCCTATTATTACCCATTAAAAATGTAGGACTATTGCTATAAACAGTTTTAAAACTGTCATCCGTAATACCCAATTGCAAAGAGTCGTATGAAGAATGCTTTAACCTTATCTGCAAATTATTGACCTTTCCTGCCGTTGTAGCATCAAAGAAAAGCGCATTGATTTTTCCTGCTGTTAATCCTGCCGCATTGAGTTCTGCAAAAGTATATAGCACATAAGATTTTACGGGTTGGCTACTTTTAGGTATTAAGTCCAATTTTGTCAAAAAGCCATTGCCCACCTTAAAACTGTCTTCCGCATTTATGCTTTGCAAATTTACATTTCTTTGCCATGAACGGTAATAATTGTGCTGCGGATTGCTGTTATAATTTAAAGCAGTACCAGTGTATCCAAAAAATTCATACTCTTTAATCTTTGATAAAAAAGAATCTGCTTTGCTAGAGTCTGTAACATAGGTATTGCAACTATAATCCCATTCACCGCAGCCCAAATTTCTATTTGCCCCGGTCGAAATATTTGCATTCTTACAGCGCATATTGTAATACATCAATATTTTTTGATAGCTTTGATTACCAGCTGGAAAAGCAATTACCGTATCACGTGTTTTGCTGCCATAATTAAAACTTGAAACTACAGTAGTATCTTGCGCCTGCAAACCAAACGACACTATGAATACAAGTGGAATAAGTCCAAAAATTTGTTTGATGTTTTTTATCATGATTGGCAAATTTAATGAAAAGATGGGGAAAAATGAGAATATGAACGATTTATCCCCTAAATGCAATACCCTTAATCAAAAACTACCTTAACCTTACTAGCGTGGCACCTTCTCCGCCTCTTTCGGCATGCTCATAATTCCATTCCTTTACAAAGGAAAGGGTTTTTAAATATTGCGCTGTTACCTTTTTTAATGCTCCTTCACCCTTACCATGGATAATTTTTACCTCATTGGTTCCCAGTGCAAAGGCATCATCAAAATAATTACTGAGTATTTGCAGCGCTTCTTCTTCTCTTTTCCCTCTTAAATCAAGTCGAGGCGAAAAGCTTTCTAATTTGCTACTAATAATTTGCCGGATACTTTTATTACTGCTATGTTGCTGATTACCGGTGGTTTTGTGGAGCCTATCTAAAGCAATAAAAGTTCTGGTATTTTGAAATATCACCTCAGCTTTTTTATTTTTAATGGCTACAATCTCTACGGGCGAAGTTTGGTTATCAATGCTTGCGTATTCACCAACTTTCCATGAATGTTTTTCCAAGATTGGCGTATTAATTTTGAGCGCAGAATCTGCATTATCCTCTGTGATTTTTTCTTTGGTTTTGGCTATTTTTTCCTTTTCATGCCGCACCACAGTCTTTGAAGCCTTTTTTTCTTTAATTTCTTTAACCGTTTGTTCTATTTGTTTGTTTGCATTGTTTAAAATGATTGAGGCTTCCTCTTTTGCTTGTTTTAAAATTTGCTGTTTTGCATTGACTATGTTGCTTTTCAATGTTTCGTAGTCAGCAATCATTTTATTGAGTTCAAGCTCCTTTTTATCTGCATTTTGCTTTGCTTTAAATAACTCGGCCTGTTTGGTGTCCAAATCGGCCAATAAAAAGTCAATTTTAGCATGGTCTTTACTGGTTTTAGACTGTGCCAACTTGATTATTTTGTTTGGAATTCCTGTACGCTGTGCCAACTCAAAAACAAAGCTACTGCCAGGTTTCCCAATTACTAACTGAAAAAGTGGTTCCATTTTCTGCGTGTCAATTAACATGGATGCATTAAAAATTCCGTTGCCCTTTTCTGCCATACTTTTCAGGTTGCTAAAATGCGTTGTAACAATGCCATAATAATTGTGCTCATCAAAGTAATTGAGCATTGCCTCTGCCATCGGACTCCCTAAAAGTGGGTCTGTTCCTGCGCCAATTTCATCAACAGCAATAAAGGTTTTTCCATTTTCTACTGTTAAAAAATTCTTCATCGCCACTAAATGAGCACTGTAGGTACTCAAATCAGAATCCATGCTTTGATTATCACCGACATCTGTCATAAAATTATCAAACCAAGTGGTAGTGGCACCTTCTAAAGCACAAATGGGTAAAGCGCACTGTGCTGCGTATTGTGCCACACAAAAAGTTTTTAGTGCTACAGACTTACCACCCGCATTAGGACCACTGATAAGCATAATTCTATTGCTAGTATCAAATTTAAAGCTCAAGGGCATTACCTTTTTCCTAACTTCTGTTAAATGCGCTTCTAGTTGAGGGTGGCGGGCATCCATCACTGCTATATGCTCATTTTTTGCTGTCAAATTGGGCATTACCGCCCTAAAATGATTGCTAAATTTAACAATAGCCTGTAAAAAATCCAATTGCACCAATTTCTTTTCCGCAAATAGTATTTCATTGACAAAAGGTGAAATACTGGCGCTCAATGCCTTTAAAAGCTGCTCTATTTCTCTGTTAATATTGAAAGTTACATCTGCCAATAAATTATTGGTTTGTATTACTGCCAAAGGTTCAATATAACTTATTTTTCCTCCTGCAGACTCTCCTTGAACCACGCCATCAATACTATTTCGCATACTGGTATTTACCGGAATCACATATCTTCCATTTCTAACACCTGGCTCTAAATCTATACTTGCATCTTGTTTTCTAATTTCCTTAAATGCCTGCCGCAAAGTTTTTTGCAAGTCATTTTCTAAAGTTTCCTTTTGGCTCAATAGTTTATGCAAAGTGACACTTGCTCTGGGATTAATCATCCCCTTCTTATCTATTAAGTGTTGAATTTGTTTGAGCATAACCGCCAAATTATCAGTAGATGAGCTGTACTTAAAAAGAGGCTCAAACATTCTATCAAGCTTGTTAATTTGATTAAAAATATGCACTGCCAAATCTAAAAAAGAGCGCAAATCATTCACCTCTTCTATAGATAAATAATAGCCTTCAATTTTAGTTTTGGTAATGTTTTGAGGAATAGGAATCCATTTATTCAGTCTTATTGCACTAGGTTGTTGCACTTCTAAATTTAGCCTTGCAGATACTTCTGTTTGCATTTTTAAAAAATCTGCAAAATGCTTGTGCGGCAATAAGCTTTGACAACGATTTTTTCCGCCATCACTCACCGCAGCACTCACCAACCAACTCCTAATAAAATCGAAGCCTATTTGTTGCTCAATCTCTGTTGACGGATACCTTCTCTTCATGCACTAAACTATCTATGCTATTGGCACCTTTAATTTCAATAACGGGACTTAATTTTTCCGCTTTCTCAAGTGAGAGCGCTAAAACCTCTTTGAAAATTTTTGGATGGGTTATATAAAAATCATAGCTTTTTTTTATGACCGAATCTGGCAAATTATACTTTTTAGCAATAAGTTCAAGGTCTTTTTCCCGCTGCCAAACTTTGGTTCCATCGGATGAACCATTTCTTGACATGCGCGCATCTGCAATATTGATGTCCAAAATTATTTTTGCCATCTGCTCCTTTCCAATCACATATTCTGGAATTTTATCTTCTGGAACACAAGAAAATAATAACAAGGTAAAAAAAATGCTAGTTCCTGCAATCTTCATATTAGCTTTGCAAAGATACAAAACAAAAAAACTTATTGTTATGCATTGCGAAACTATCTCAAAAAACATTGCTAAGATAAAAGACGAACTGGGCAATCATTGTAAATTGATTGTGGTTTCAAAATATCGTAGTTTAGCTGAAATTCAATGTGCCTATGATGCTGGACATAGAGTTTTTGCAGAGAATAGGGTTCAGGCATTGTTAGAAAGAAAAGAGGTTTTGCCCAATGACATTGAATGGCATTTAATTGGTCATTTACAAAAAAATAAAGTAAAATATATTGCTCCTTTCATTGCCATGATTCATGCAGTAGACTCCATTGCCCTGCTTGAGGAGATTAACAAACACGCAAAAAAACATCAAAGAGTTATCCCTTGTTTACTGCAGTTGCATATTGCACAGGAAGATACCAAATTTGGGCTGAATTTGGATGAATTGAATAGCTTTGTCACTAAAGATTTAACAAAACTTTACCCCAATGTACTAATCAATGGATTGATGGCAATGGCAAGCAACACAAGTAACGTACAACAAATAAGGGATGAGTTTAATCAAGTTGCCGTGATTTATAAAAACATAAAAGACAACCTAAAAAGCAATGTACCCTATTTCAATGAGCTCAGTATAGGAATGAGCAGCGATTATCTGATAGCAAAAAATACGGGAAGCACCATGGTTAGAATAGGGAGTAAAATTTTTGAAAGTTAGATTTAGAACATATTTCATTCAAAAATTTCATTTTATTAAGAAACCTTGAGTACATTTAATTTTTTGACATTACCTTTGTTACATTGAAAAAACTTTTTGTCGTAACCAGTATTCTTAGCTTAGCATTCAACTGTATGGCGCAAGCAGGTGGCAAAAACACTTTTGCGTTTTTGGATTTGAAACTTACCCCTATTGTTAGTGCATTGCAAGGTGCTGTTATCGCTCAACCCAGTGCTGACCCTTCTGTGGCAGTGCGCAACCCTGCTTTGATCAATGCATCTATGAAAAATAGATTATCAATGTCTTATAACAATTACCTTTCTGACATCAATTACGGCAATGTTTCTTACGCTGGACAATTTAAAAATACCAATGTTCATGGAGGAATTCTCTACGTCAATTATGGCAAATTTGATGGTTATGATGACGCTGGTCAATCTACTGGAACTTTTACTGCTGATGATTATGCGTTTTACATTGGTGCTTCAAAAGAAATTAAACCCCGATTGACAGTCGGCAGCAACTTTAAATACGTCTATTCTCAATTTTATAATAATTTTGCCAATGGCTTTGCCTTTGATGGTGGGGCACACTATCAAGACACTTCGGGCAACACCAATTTAGGTTTGGTGGTAAGAAGTGTAGGCTACGTTGTTAAAAACTATACAGCAGGTGTCAAAGAGCGTATGCCATTAAGAATAGAGTTATCCTATTCTAAACGACTAGCACATACTCCTTTTAGATTTAACCTGTTGTTGCACAATTTACAACAACCCAATATGCGGTATATTCCGCAAGACGGATCTGTACAAAACAATAGTTTAGATAACAATAACAATGGAGCCAAGCAAATTACCTTTGGTGATAATATTTTGAGGCATGTTACCTTAGGAACAGAATTATTATTAGGAGAATTTACGCATATAAGGATTGGCTATGACCATCAAATGAGAAAAGAACTAAGTCCCTCTGAACGCAAAAAATTAACTGGTTTTGCTTGGGGCTTTGGCGTTCAATTATACAAAATTCACTTCAATTACGCTAGTAGTGCTTTTTTTCCAGGCATCACTACCAATCAGTTTTCTGCCGTTTTTAATATTAGTAGTTTCTATACCAAAAAGAAAAAATCAGATGAAGCCAATGAAAATTAACATTGCTATAGATGGACACTCTTCTTGTGGAAAGGGGACGCTTGCCAAATATTTAGCAAATCATTTTGGGTATAAGTTTATAGATACCGGAGCAATGTATAGAGCCATCACTTTTGCACTGCAAGAAGAGAATATTGAGCTATCGGACAAAGACGCCATAAAAACCTTGCTGGCAGCCAATAAAGTAACCTTTAAATACAGTGAGGAAAAAGGAGCCTTAGAATGCTTTTATCTATCGAAAAACATAGATTTTGAAATAAGGCTACCGGCTGTCAGCAGTTTGGTTAGTCAGGCGAGCGAAATTGATGTAATTAGACAAAACTTGGTTGAACAACAGCGTTTTTTGGCAAAAGAAAATGGTGTAGTTATGGATGGTAGAGATATTGGAAGTTATGTTTTACCAAAAGCTGAACTTAAAATATTTATGACCGCAGCACCAGAAATTCGCGCCAAAAGAAGGTACAATGAATTGACAAAAGCCAACATTGATGTCCCTTATGAGCAGATACTAGAGAATGTTAGATTTAGAGATAAAAATGATAGCAACAGGGCAATAAATCCATTGATAAAGGCCAATGATGCAAAGGTGCTGGATAATTCTAACCTTTCCATTGATGAACAGAATGCCATAGCCCTTGCATGGGCTAATGAAGTTTTAACGCATTAGCGTAATTACCCCATACACTATTTTCTTTTCTGTATTCTTGCCCTTAAACTGGTAGGTAAAAGTATAGTAATAAGTGCCTTCTGCACAAAAAGGCCCCACATTTTTTATACGTCCATTCCAATTTATCCCATCATTGGCACTCCCATCATTAGAACCTTTAAAAACCTCTGTTCCATAACGGTTATAAATGGTTATTTGATATAAAACCTCTTCTTCAATTTTAATGTCATAAGCATCATTCAACCCATCTCCATTGGGTGAAAAAAAGTTATACAACACTATATAGGGGAAAAATTTATTTGATAACGGCTTGCAAACCGTATCTACACAACCAAATTTACTTTGTGCAATTAGACAGACCAAAAATGTGCCAGTATCACCCATATAGTCATGTTCTGGATTGGGCAAAATAGCTGTATTTTTTTTGCCTGATGCAGGATGTCCAAAGTTCCATTGATACGAAATTGCATTTTCGTCTGCACGCTCATAAAAAAGATAATAGCCACTGTCATCAGAATTTTTTATAACAAAGTCTACCTCAAACTTTACAACATCAATTTGATGGTTGATGGTATCCGGACAAATTGGTTCATGAGGAAATTGAGCGGTGTAAAGTGGTTTATATTTAACTAAATAACTTCCCGCTTTATCAAAACTATAGCTGTTTGTTTTTTGAGAGGATATCAAAGAGTCACCCCCTTCAAAATACCATTTGTATTGATTGTAAATACTGGCAGATTTATCCTGTAGTGCAAATGACTTGCCAACACATACGGTATCTGGCATATGAAAATCAACTGGTGGAACTGGCAAAATCCGTATGCGCCTTAAGGGTGAATTAGCCAAAGTGGTATCAGGAAAAATAGCACTGCAAAAAGAATAATCCATGGTAATAGGATTGTATATACTATCGGTAGCGGTTAAAAAGATATCGTAAATGCCCGGCTTTTGATACAAATAACTAACATTGGTATCTTTATCTGTATTCAAAATATTATTAGATACCTTTCCAAAATTCCAAACATACTGTGTTGCATTGGTTGACATGTTATCAAAATGGGTCAAGTGATTTGGGCACGCAACAGTATCGTTCAAAATTTCAAAATAAGTTATGGGACCTAATATTTTAACCAAGACCTCAATACTATCTTTGCATCCATAATTATTTTCAGCGATGTGTTTTAATGGATAAACGCCTGGTTTTACATAATTGTGAAATGGATTTTTAAGCAAGCTTTTGGCGGTTTCATCACCAAAACTCCAAAACCATTTACTGATACTATCTCCTGCATATCCTCCATCGACCACACTAGAATCAAAAAATCGCGTAATGTCTCCACAAACCAATTTTTGTGTTAGTTCGTTTAAACCTGCAATTATTTTTGGAATAATTATCTCCTTCTTTACAGTGTCTGTACATCCTATAGAATCCTTTGCCACCATGGTAACAGTATATTTTCCAGGGGCAGTATAAACGTGTTTGGGTTTAATTTCCATATACCAAGCTGTGTCATCCCCAAAATTCCATTTTATTGTTTCTTTGCCATTTCCATCTCTCCAAGGACTTTGCGTACTTCCAACATAATGAATACTGTCTATAAAATGTACTGTATCTCCCAAACAAACTTCCTTTTTAAAGTAAAAATCTGGGATAAAGCCATTGCTAATATAACTAAAACCAATGCCTTCACAGCCCTGCTTAGAAGCAACATATATTCTAACATTGGCTCTAATTCCCTTTTTGTAATAATGCACAAAGCTGTCAGGCATGTTTGCGCCATTTAAGGTATCAATTGTTTCTGTATCATCTCCCCAATTGACAATATATCTGTACACAGGAATAGGAATGGAATCTTCTAATTTAAAGACTGCTTTAAAAGGCACACATTTTTCCACTGAAATTAACACTGGCTTGACAACGGGAGGAGCAATAATTCTTAAAAAACGTGGAAACCATATTGTATCATAACAAACTCCAGAAGGATCAAACACGGTACTATCTGCATCTAAATGAAAAGTTCTGCTGGGTCCTCCAAGTTGTAAAACTATTCCAAATGTAACCCAACCACTATCTGAACTAGGAATATCATTGTAATTTATTTTTAAGGTAAAGGGTTTCCATAGCTCGTTTGGGTTTGCCGAATCAATAAGCATTTTGAATGGAGTAGCATCGCAATAACTAATACTTTTATAATTTATGATTACCTCTTCATTCAAGCAATATACGGGATTACTCATTCTGTCATTAACCAAGTTCGATTGTAAAATCGTTGAATTATGGTTTACAATGGAAAAGCCGGTATCGTTACAACCAGTCAGTGAATCATAAACATAAAACTTAGGTATATAGCATGTGGCTGAATCATAATAGTGAATGGCAAGGCTGTCTCTGCTATAATTACAGTTTTTATTGACGTTTTTTCCTAGCTGTGTGTTGGTAGTGCATTGTAGCGCTTTATAATCCCCAAAATCCCATATTCTAAATATATTGCCATTTTTGTAATAAACACTGTTATCATGAGAAATAACCGAATCATTCACTGTACACTGGTTAGCATTAAAAATTCTAAACCGCGCCTTTGGCCCTAAAATTTCAATACTGTCCACAATGGATTTGTAGCAGTCATCCTCAGCAGCAGTGTAGGTTAGTTTCCATTTTCCTGGATGGTCAAAAATAACATTAAAATCCTTTCCATAAGTCTGGTCAATATCATCAACGGAGAAACTTTCATTTTGAAAATGCCAATAATGCTTTCTGCCTGGAGTATCTATAGCAGTATATTTAAAATCGGTATAAGCACCATAGCAGCCAGTGTCAGCGATACTAGAAATTGACGGTATAAAATCTTTGGTGGTGTAGTTATAGTTTTTCTGAAAGGTATCGGTACAACCATATTTATTAGTATAAGCCAATTTTACATTTGCATTGCCGGTTCCCTGCACTTGAAAACAAAACCCATTGCTATCCAAGGTCTTTAAACTGTTGTTTAAGAACCATTTGAAAGCTATATTTTGACCACTATCATAGGTTGAAGTATTTTTTAAGCAGTACTGATTGGTATCGCATAAGTAAAAAGTTTTTTCACTAAAATCTAAATTTACCCTAGCGTCATGCACTGTAACCGTTCTAATAGTCTGATTCCGACATCCTTTGCTGTCGGTCACCTCCATCAAAACTTTATAGTTACCCGGAGTTAAATAGCTGTAGCAATGTGTTTTAATATTCGCGGTATTTGTTGTAGAATCGCCTGCTCCATCACCCCAAAGAATCAGCCTTTTGGCAATGGGTCTGCTTGCATCAGAAGGTTTTGACGAATCTGTTAAGCACAAGTTGGTGCTGGGAAAACAAAATGAAACGGCTGACAGGCTAGAAATAGCGTCAGGAGTTTCATAGATTTCTATTTTATGGGTTATTGAGCAGTTACCTCCTCCAGACAATGATAAAACCAATTTAACAGTATAATTGCCTGCAACCGTATAATTGTAATTGGGGCTTATGGCAGTGCTTGAATTGCCATCGCCAAAATCCCAACTACTGCTAACAACCGCAGCAGAACTGTTGTAGGAAAAGGCATTTAAATCATTGACACAGGCATAACTCTTGGCATTGATGCTACAGGTTTGTGCCTTTGAGGATTGAAAAATCACTAAAAGCACAAAAGCAACAATAGAACACTTCATCATAGTTAAGACGCAATTATAAGAAGAAAGTTGCATATCACATGAACAACTGAGGTATATAATGAAGTAAAACTGTTAACTTTTTTCAGGCATTCAAACCCAAATATTTATTGTTTTAAACTGCCTTTCCTATTAAAGTGCTTGAAGTGCATTTTTCTATGCGCACTTTAACCAAGTCTCCCATTGCATAATTTTGTTTCGGAAATACTACGGCAATGTTTTGCTCATTGCGACCTTTCCAGTCTTGGTCTGATTTTTTTGATTGTGACTCTACTAGCACTTCTACAACCTTACCCACATAGGCAGTATTCTTTTTCAACGCCATTGTATTTTGCAAAGCAATAATTTCTGTAAGGCGCTCAGATTTTACCTCCATAGGCACATCGTCTTCGTATTTCTTGGCAGCCAAAGTTCCTGGTCTTTCGCTATAAGAGTACATATAAGAAAAGTCAAATTGACAAGCCTCCATCAATGTTAGTGTTTCCTGATGGTCTTCGTTGGTTTCCGAACAAAAGCCTGTAATTATATCTCCACTGATAGAACAATCAGGCAAAATTTCTCTTATGCTGTCAATTTTTTCTAAATACCACTCACGGGTATAGCCCCTGTTCATTCGTGCTAGCAATCTACTGCTACCAGACTGGGCAGGCAAATGTATGTGTCTACAAACATTGGGTTCCTCTTTTATCACATGAATTACAGTCTCATGCAAATCTTTTGGATGAGAGGTACTAAAGCGTATGCGCATCTGCGGAACTGCCTTTGCAACCATGCGCAAAAGTTGTGCGAATGAAACACTGCTTTCCTGCTCTTCCTCACTTAAATTTTTAAAATCTTTTTTAGGACCTCCACCAAACCAAAGGTAGGAATCAACATTTTGTCCCAAAAGCGTAATTTCCTTATAGCCTGCGTGCTGCAGTGCTTGTGCCTCTGCTACAATACTTTCCGGTGACCTGCTTCTTTCTCGCCCTCTGGTAAATGGTACAACGCAAAAACTGCACATATTGTCACAACCTCTCATGATAGAAACAAAGGCGGTAACACCATTGCTGTTTAACCTTACCGGATTAACCTCTGCATATGTTTCCTCTTTGCTCAACAAAACATTGATTGCTCTGCTTCCTGTTTCCACTTCTGCTATCAAGGCTGGCAAAGACCTGTATGCATCGGGCCCTGCAACAATGTCTACCAATTTTTCCTCGTCCAAGAGTTGGTCTTTCAAACGCTCAGCCATACAGCCCAAAACCCCAATAATCAACTCCTTGTTCCTGCGCTTATTGCCCCTTAAATGCTTAAGGCGTTGCCTAATTCTTTGCTCCGCGTTATCCCGAATAGCACAGGTATTTAAAAAAATAACATCGGCTTCTTCTTCTTTCAAAACAGACTCAAAACCTTGCTCACTCAAAATAGCGGCAACAATTTCTGAATCACTAAAATTCATGGCGCAACCATAACTCTCAATGTATAGCTTTTTACTGTCTATCATTAAATGCTGGTCAATGTTTAAGTTTAAATCTGTTTCAGCCGCCATGCTTTTTTTTGAGGTTGCAAATTTACAACAATATAATTTTAATTCTCAATCTGATTTCCGCAAGGCAAATACGCTATTTACAGAATATAATTAACATCTTTGCAAACCTATACATGAAACACTGGATCAATGCTGCACGGTTAAAAACGCTACCACTCTCGCTCTCTGGTCCTCTCTTGGCTGCCAGTATTGCACGCTTTAACTACCAGTCCATTAATTTTATCAGCCTTGCTTTGTGTTTATTGGTGGCTATTTTATTACAAATTATCAGCAATTATGCCAATGATTTAGGAGATTTTATAAAAGGAACAGACCAAGCTGCCAATAGAACAGACCGTGCTCTTACTGCTGGAACAATTAGCGCCAAGGATATGAAATGGGCAATTGCCTACCTTAGTTTAATCACCATTATTTTGGGTATATGCCTCATCATTATTGAAATTCACAACCTCAAAGATGCCATGATCCTTTTTGTCTTGGGAGTATTGGCTGTAATCGCTGCAATTACCTATACCCTAGGCAAAAGAGCCTATGGCTATTTGGGTTTGGGAGATATTTTTGTTTTTGTTTTCTTTGGGATATTTGCTGTTTTAGGCACTTATTTTACCTTAACCAAAACCCTAAGCCTTTTATCCATTTATGCAGCATTGAGTGTTGGTTTTTTGGCTGCGGCAGTGCTACACATCAACAACATGCGTGATTTAGAAAAAGACAAAGCCCATCATAAAAAAACCTTGGCCACAAAATTGGGATACCCCAAAGCTAGAATATACCATATTATCGTTGTGGGTTTGGGCTGTGCTTTTATTATTCCTTTCATTATCCAATTTGGCACCATCGCCATTGGACTCAACCTTGTAGTATTTGTTATCATCCTCTCTAAGTTTTTGGATTTAAAACAAACAAATTTTCAGCAATTCAACAATCAACTAAAATGGACTTCCCTCAATACATTTGCCATGGTGCTGATCATCTTTTTATATGCCTTATTCTTATAATAATGAAATCCATACCTATTAGCACTTCAGTAGAAACCTTACCATTCTTAAAACCAGCTAACACCAGTAAACTGAGCTATGGGGAGCGCAAGATTTTGTTAATCCATGCGCAGATGAATGGTTTTGACGTATCAGGTGAATGTGCACCCCTACCCCATTTAAGTGCAGAAACGCTAGACGAATGTATTGCCTTGGTCGCTAATATGGAAACCTTTCCCAACCAAGAGCAAATGATGCAACTACCTTCCTCCTTAAAATTTGCCTTTGAAGGAATGCGGTTAGAAGCATTGATTGGGCAAATTCCCAAAACAAATATTCCGATAGCCATCAATGGGCTTATTTGGATGAACGGTTTTGATACCATGTGGGAAGAATTGATGCAGAAAACCGAGGCTGGGTTTGACTGTATTAAGATAAAAATTGGTCAACATGATTTTGACAGTGAATGCCGTTTTCTGGAAAGGGTTAGAAAGCATTTTAAAGATACCATAGAACTCAGACTCGATGCAAACGGAGCCTTTCAAAATGCAGATGCCCTGTTAAAATTAAAAGACCTGTCCAAGTTTAAGATACACTCCATAGAACAACCTATACAACAGGGACATTGGGAAAACATGCAAGAAATTTGTGCTAAAAGCGCTATCCCCATAGCATTGGATGAAGAATTGATTGGCATTACCTCTAGCCAACAAACTGCCTTGATAAAAACTATAAAACCGCAATTTCTGGTTTTAAAGCCTACCTTGCATGGCGGTTTCGAAAACGGTGATGCGTGGATTAAAGAAGCCGCCAAAAACCACATTCAATGGTGGGCTACTAGTGCGCTTGAAAGCAACATTGGCTTGTACCAAATAGCCTTGTGGCTAAGCACCTACCACATTAAACTACCCCAAGGTTTGGGGACAGGAAAACTATTTAAAACCAATTATGACCGTCCTTTTCATTACCAAGGCAGGCATTTTGTTTGGGGGAACCCGAAAGTATTGTAAATAGCGTTTTGGCGTTTGTCGCAGTGGCGGATTTCAAAGCGCTTAACTCGCTGCCTGCCATGAATCCCGCATGTGCCACAGATTATTTTTACATAATTTATTGTTTAATTAATTTGTGCACAATGAAATTATTGCCCTGTTTTATTTTAAGAAAATAAATACCACTTGATAACTCAGAAATATTGAACCTGCTTTCGTTTTTTATTTTAAAAACAATTTCTCCATGTATGTTTATTATATCAGCTTCAAAATTATCATCGGGTTTAAAAAAACTCAACTGAATAAAATCAGTTGCTGGATTGGGATAAATAGTTAGCAGGATTTCATCTGGTTTCAGAACTTGAACAGAAGTAGTTAATAAAGAAACGGATTTCGTGTATTGCAAAATTTTTGAATCAGTAGTTCCGATAAATAGTTTGTCATTCAGAATAGCTAGACTGCGGCTCTTAGATGGTACAGCTAATAAATTTTCCCAAATGATAAGGTCAGTTGTTCGTCTTATATTTTTTACGCCAAAACCCGAATCTACAAGTGCATAATAATAATTATTATGAATAAAACAATCAAATACATATAATCCTGCTAATCTATTATTTGCACCATCAAAAGTTATGAGTTGAGAAGACAATCCAGGCTCCCAGCTTCTGTATACCAACTTCCCAGCAAATACTTCCGGTTTCCAACCCAGCGAATAAGATGATGGAAATAGTGAAGGGCCATTGGTCCATTTAAAACCGTCATATACTTTTGAGTTGGGATGAAGTGATCCGTAAAAATCCTTTGCCTGCACATATAAATTTCCGTTATACACACCTGCGAAATAAAATCTTGCAAAGTCGCCAGATTTTCCGCTGATTGCAGTATCAGTCAGTATTTTTTTCCAGGTACTACCATTATTGATACTTTTCCAGACTATTGCACGTTCATCCTGTGAACCTGTCATATACAAAACAGAGTCATTTAACCGTGCTGCATCATAAGTATGTGTTGAATTGCTCCCAAAATTATAATTAGCCCACACTCCGTTGCTGTCCATTTTAATATAATCACCGGGTGTTTTATAGGATCTGCGGTCAATAGCAGGGGCGTATAGCATACCGTTAATAGCCCTAAAGTTATAAATAGCCTCAGTATTTGCTTGCGCTTCGTAAGTAAAGTTGAACGAATCTGGCGAAAAAGAATAAATCTTTACAGGACCAGTATTTGCACCATAATCTCCGTATCCAGAATATAGTGTGCCTTTCCATGGAAATAGCGTCATTATTTGTTTTCCGGTTGTTGTGGATTGAAGAGATGCTGACGGATGAATGCCAGCTGTGAAAAAAGAATCTACTGTTTGCGAAACTACAAGTGACGGTGCAAATAGGAGGAAAAATAAAATTGAGACCATTTTGACCATCTGTAAAATTTGTGTATTCATTTTATGTATTTATTTTTAGTTTGGGTATAACGTCAGTCTGATTAAAAACTTAATTGCACCCTAATAGGATTGAATATTTGAATTAGTTTTCAGATACCAGTCCGATTGTTTTATGCAAATATATTTAATTTCCTTAGTTTTTGGACAGTTTGACGTTGAGTTTGCAGATTTGCGATGGGCAGACTTTTCAGCACCAATGTTAGCTTGTACCAAATAGCCTTGTGGCTAAGCACCTACCACCTTAAACTACCTCAAGGCTTGGGAACAGTAAAACTCTTTAAAACCAATTAAGACCGCCATTTTCATTACCAAGGCAAGCATTTTGTTTGGGGTATGGGGTGATATTGTGAAAAATATTTAATGATTGTTATCCATTTAACAGCCCTAAAGGAGAGCATGAAGGGCAAACATTATTCAATTTTCAATATTTTTATATCTCGGATTAAATTTTTAATACTGTTCGGATCCAGTCCATTGTATATTCCACGAATGTGTCTTTGTTTGTCTATCAAAATAAAATTTTCGGTATGTAAAAAAATATCATTGCCCTTATTAACCCCTTCGTCCTCTTCAACAAAATAGTATTTTCTACCTAAATCATAAATTTCATTTTTATTTCCTGTTAAAAGCTTCCATCTTTTAAAATCAATCTTTTTGTCTTCGGCAAATTGCCTTAAAACGGGCACACTATCCATTTCAGGAGTTACACTATGCGATAACAACAATATTTCATCGTCATCGATAAATTCTTTTTGTATGTCTGCCATACTATTTGTCATTTTGGGGCAAATGCCGGGGCAAGTTGTAAAAAAGAAATCTGCCACACAAATTTTTCCTTCCATATCTTTCTCTGTAAAGGGTTGATTTTCTTGATTTAGAAGTTCAAAGGGTCTGATTTTGTGAAATGTATTGGTATTGGTCATTTCCCATTTTGGAGTAAAATCAGGGGTATCATAATAAGGAAGCTGTATGGTATTCTCCTTGCAGGAAAAAATACATATCAAAAAGAAAAGTAGAAAAGCGTTTCTCATTTTATTTTTTCATCATTTAAGGTATAGCAGAGTGCCGATTTTTGAAGACCATATCTAACTCCATTTTTCACCTCATAATTGATATATAGTTTTCCATTCTCACGCCATGCCTTTTGCATACCGCTTTCTTGGTCGTCCGTAAAATTTAATTCACAATACTGGTTGCCACTTTCGTACCATTGCTTTTGTACACCTTCTCTTTTATCGTTAATATATAAAAAATCAAATTTCATATTTCCGTTATCCCAATAGCCAAAATGGCGACCATACCCAATTCCATTTTTATAACTTCTTTCGGTTTCTAATTTTCCATTTTCAAAATATGTTTTAGAAATTCCGTGTTGCCTTCCTTGAAAATAGGAACCCATGCTTTTTAAAGTGTCAGAATTGTATTTTTCCACAATAAAACCAGAAAAGGGACTATCTACATAGTAATAAACCCCGTTCTGTAATTTTAATGTTGTATCAGTTTTAGAAGTAGTTATGTTTGGTATTTGCGAAACATTAATTTGTTCAAAAACGTTGACTGCTTTTTTGGTATCTGGATGCGAACAACCAAATAACGACATGCTAATAATTAGAAAAATATAACTAGTTAGTGAGTGTTCCCTTAGTACCATAATAACTGCCGGCTTTCAATACATAATAGCCTGTATTTAAATAATTAACATTGGACGCATGATAGTGGTATATGCCTGATGGAAATTCTGTGGTAGCACCAGTATGTCCGCCATAAATATCTAGGTTAGTGGGATAGGTATTGTCTGCGTCTTTGCGACCATAAATTGGGAAACCATCGCGCAAAAAACCAACCAATTTCGCATCATCCTCGGTAGTGTATCTACCTGTTGTATGATAATGATAATCCTTTCCTGGTGCAGGGTGTGCTCCTGAATAATCAAAAGTGGTAATTGTTTGTGCATTCAGTGCAACATTACCCCCTTCTCTATCATTAAAAATAGGTACTCCATTCAGCGCCATTCCTATTGCTCCTAAGGATGTTGCTTCATGCGTAGTAGCAACGTTAGGACTTGTTGGAATGGTCATCACATAATTTTGGGCAATCATGGTTGTATTCACATTGGGAGCATGCCCTGCAGGAAAATCTTCATACAAAGCATGTCCTGCGCCCCAATAAGGTGTTTTGTGATCTGGTAAACCGGTGGATTTTAAAGTAATGCTGTTTCCACTTGTAGAAATGCTTACCGCACTGGTGTATTTTGATTGTACGGTGCTTGCAATGGAAACTTCACCTGGAGTTGCCGATTCAACCTTGTCATCAGACTTTTTGCAAGAATAAACTATAACGCTTATTCCTATTATGCCCAATCCAAGAACTGATAATTTTGTCTTTTTCATATTTTTATTTTTTTGTTAGAATGATTTTATGCATTTGATTGACTTTTCTTTTTTAATCTAAAAACTACTAGACTAAAGAATACCAGCATCACAACAACGCCAATAAATAAATAACTTGGTTTCGTAAGGTACGAGGTTTTTTCCTTTGGCTGCACCCACTTACCATCCTTTACGGAATATAATATTTGATGTTGATTGTCATTATTTAAAATGTGTTGTAGTTGTGGCAAGCCTTGTGCAGTCATTATTAACTCACACTTATTGTTGTGCATGTCTTTAAACATGGTAAAACTAATAAAAAATGTTTCTATCTTTTGAGGAACATCTTTCAGTTCAGCAAATAAGGTTGTTTCATGGCCAAGTTGAACCTGAATGCTATCGTACTTAATGGTATCGCCATTAAGTACGATTAAACAATTTTTTTCAAAATATTCTTTTGTTAGTTCTATAAATTCCTCTGGGGTTTTATAGGCATCTTTTTTATTATTAAGTTGTACCTCTCCTTCAAAGCTTGTGAGTGAACTTTTTATAAGCAAAATATTTTTACCATTTTGCTCATAAATCATCAAGGTCGATAGGTCTGGACTGTGCGCATAAATACCACTAAAGCACAATGATAATAATGTTAGAAAAATAGTTTTCTTAATCATTTCTACTTTGCGTATATACCCGCTAAACCATTAATAAAATTATTGCTACCGGCTTTGTCCACATGGTAATGATAGCCTCTTGTAGCATCCGTGTGCCCACGATTTGCATCCAAATCTGTGTATTCCGTGCCAGCAACGCTTAATCGTGCATATAAACCAAAACCATCTAAAGCATAGCCAATCATAGGAGCATGCCCATCTGGCTGAGCAATTTCTTTTGTTGATCCAGTTGCTGCATGGTAATGATACCCTCCGTTTAGGTTAATATGGCCGCCTGCATCATCAAATGGTGCTAGCGTATAAGCTGCCAAAATAACACTTGTAGGGGCTGGAGCATCAAATACAACACCATTAAATGCAACACCTCTAGTACTAGGTGCATCAGATCTTGGACCAGTTCCAAATGAAGTTGATGAAGTTGCTTTTTTGGGTGTAATTGGAATGTAAATAGTAGAAGTTAAAGATGTAATGTATGATGGAAGACACTCTACGCAATAGTTCTTATAAGCTGCACCAACATTTGGATTAGCCGCATTGGCACAGTCGTCTTTAGTTGAAGTTTTAGTTATAACCCCAGTAGAAGCATTGTACATCTGCCAGGTATTGTCATTATAAAATGTGGCCAAATTTTTAATGAACGCTCCATCTACGTCATAAACATTTCCTCCTGAAATCCAAATACCACCCTTACTTGCGTCATCACTAATATTGGTAGGGCACCAAGGCCCAAGGGTATGATCAGTTGGCGTGCTTTTAGAAACAATTTTATAGCAATCTGCGGTTGACCCATCGGACATCATGCGGCTAACAGTGCTAATTGCTTCTGAAAGACCAGCTGCCAAAAAATTATTAGAATCCACTTTCATCGTTGAATCAGTTGAGGTTGTGTCTTCATCAGACTTTTTACAAGAATGCACTATTATGCTTAAAGCTAAAAGCGTTAATGCGAAAATTGATAATTTTGATTTGTTCATTTTGTTTATTATTAAGTGTTACTACTAAATATAGGACGTTTTAATTATTAGACGATTGTTTTTCAATATTCATTCGGTTGGAATAATTTTTTTTTGAAAACTTGATAAAAAAAAACTAATTAATCTTTACTGGACAGCCAATTGCCTTGGTGAAGTTGGGGTCTGGTTTTTCTCCACTTTCCAATGCTTGAATGGCACTTTCTACATATTTTACTTTTACATCTTGGGCAGATTTGGCATTGTCATCAATAGTTCCGATATATTGAACAACTAAATCTTTATCCAACAAAAAAACATGGGGCGTGCGGAGTGCTCCATATTGTGGGAATATTTTTTGTCCTTTGTCTTCAAGATATACATAAGGAAGCTTCTTTTCAGCAGCTCTTTTCTGCATGGCTTCAAAGCTTTCTTTTTCATTACCTCCAGTAACATTTGTATTAATAGCAATCACCGAATACCCTTTGGGTGCATACTCATTGTGCAGTGCAATTAAACGGTCTTCATACATTTTGGCAAATGGGCACTCATTACAGGTAAATACGATAATGTAACCTTTTGCATCTTTAATGTCGGACAATGAAAAGAACGCACTATCCACATTCCTAAGTTTAAAATCTGTTGCGGTGTCACCAATTGTATACCCTTTCATATCTTTTAACGTTTCTGTTTGCTCAGGACTGTGTTTGCCAGGAGGCGGTCCTTTGCGTTCACCATTTGGAGGAGGTCCCTTTTTTTCTTGGGCAATTGCGTTAACAGGCAAGGATAAACTTGCTACTAAAATGATTATTGCTACTACTAAATTGTTCTTCTTCATGTTAATTTATTTATTAATTGTGTTGTTTATTTTATTTTCTAAATCAATATAATCTTTAAAAGCACCCTCGTGGTATGATCGGCTTTTATTGTTAAAAATTATGGTAAATGGAATGGCACCAGACCAATTAGAATCAATTTTATTTATCCAAACATTGGCATCTGGATCATCTAAAAGAACGACTTTTGATGTAATACCTTTTAACTTTAGAAACGGTTTTAGTTTAGTTTCTATATCTTCTACAAAGTCAAGGCTAACCAATAAAACTTCGGCATTTGGATTATTTTTTTCATATTCCTGAAACAGCGGCAATTCTTTTATACAAGGTCCGCACCACATAGCCCAAAAATTAACAATAAAGGTTTTGTTAGCATTGGTATATAACAAGTGCTCTAAGGAATCAAAGTTGTAAATGGGTATAATTTCTTTGCTAGAAAATTGAGATTCCAGTTTTGCAAAATCGTTTTTATGCGTAAACCCAACATTGGATGAAAGCAGGAAAATTACAATGAACAGCATATTGTTTTTCATTTGCGGAGTAGTTAATATTTTTGAATTGGACGTAACGAAATTAGAAAGGTTTAATATTTAGACGCCAAATCTGTTAAATACCTTCGTAGGAATAGCAATATTTTATTGCCAATTAATAATAGACTGCTTACCAAAGACTTAAAGTAGTCCGGCTATAGAATGCTATGCCCCCAGTTGTGCTACTAATTTAATACCGTAAAAAAATCTCTCAGTCCACTTAAAATACTTTGAACCGCATAGGAGGCAAGGATAAGTCCCATTATTTTACTAATTACCGTTATTCCATATTCTCCAACTTTATTTTGAACCATATTGGCTCCTATTAATAGAAGCATTGTCAAAAAAACTACGACCAGCACAAGAGCAGTTGTAATTGCTTGATCTTGAATACTGTATAAGTGATTATCCGTCAGGAGTACCACCGCCATAATGGCACCAGGTGAAGCAATTGAAGGAATAGCAACGGGAAAAATAGTTACATGTTTGTAGTCTTTAATCAAATGTTTTTCAGATTCAGGTTTTCCTTCTCCAAAAATCATAGTCAATGCAAACAAGAATAGAATTACCCCGCCTGAAATTTGAAAGGCATCTAAGGAAACGTCCATTCCTTCAAGAATTATTTGACCAGCCACAATGAAGAATAGTAAGATTAAGAATGCAATGAATGAAGCGCGCATTGCAATCTTCCGTTTGTGCCTTTCATCAAAATGCTTAGTGGCCTCTAAATAGACGGGCACCGAACCAAGAGGATCTATTACCGCTATCAAGAACAATATTTTAGTAAGTATTTCTGTTGTCATATAAGTGACTCTTTTTGGTTTGTAAATATAGAATAAATAAAACTAAAAGTCAAAATAAGAAGCGCTTTCAAACGATAGTGATACTATACAATGGTATACAATGTTCAGCATTACCTTCTGTTGCTCACTGATAGTGAGGGTGCATAAAAAGAGTATTTGGGCTTAACGGCTACATTTAATACGCTTTACTATGTTGTGCACTAAGGTGGAATACTTTTTCTATACGAAGTTTTCTGGCTGTGATGTGATCCCGATGTACATCGGGACACAACGCAGGGCAGAATTGTAACTTTGCACAACATTAGTTACGCTATCGCTACCAAGAGAATAGTATGCAATCAGTGTAAAAAACCAAAAAAAAAGGCCGAATGGTATTACCCATCCGACCCAATTCATATATTTTAGTTGTCTATTCCCCTACAGGGAAGCTATAATTTTATTTCTTTATAAACTGTTGGTAAGACTCTTTTCCGTAAACTACGGTTTTAACAAAGTAAATACCTGTAGCCAATTTAGAAACATCAACAGTAGTAACACCTGAAGCATTGGTTGCCATATCAGCTTTGATAGCTTGTCCTTGTTGATTGTATAAAGTTACTTCACCATCAAAATCCTCATTCACACCTTCTATTTTCACAGATAAGGTTTCAATAGCAGGATTTGGATATAATTTCAAATCATCGTTATTAACTGACGTGAAATCAGCTTTTTTAGCTACCGTATAATTAAATCCGCCATTATAGTCTAATTGCTTCAATCTGTAGTAAGAAATTGAAGAATAAACAGGAGAAGGATCAATCCATACATATTCATTTATCTTTTGGCTGTTTCCAGCTCCATTTTGAAATCCTACTTTAGTCCAGTTAACACCGTCTACACTTCTTTGAATTTCCCATCCATTGTTATCGTACTCTGAAGCAGTAGCCCAATTTAATTTTACCACGTTGCGACCCAACATTACCAAATCAAATTCAACCATCTCAACGGGCAAAGCAATAGTCCACATCATCGTGTCTGATGCACACTTAGGAGCAGTTAATGGATCTGTAACATAAAATAATACATTGTATGTATTACAACCCGCATAGGTATGTGTTACGGTAGCTAGCGATGAAGTTGTGCCGTCACCAAAATTCCAAGAATACAACAAGTTATTTGGAGCATAGTTATCAACAGATGAAGAACCATCTGCCTGTACAATTTCACAAGGGGTGCTAGGAGAAACCACATAGGTTAAGGTAGCATTTGCTACTGGAGCATTGTAGATATCGATTTTTAAACTTTTTATATTGGTACATCCAAAAGCATCGGTTACCCTTAGAGCTAAAGTGCGAGTTCCATTCGTATTGTAGGTAACAGTGCTTCCGCTACCTGTTAAAGCAGGATTGAAAGTTACACCATTGTAAGCAGTATCCCATTGATAAGAAGTAATATTATCAGTCACTCCTAAATTTTCGTTCCCAGTTAACGATGCTAATCCGTTAAGAGAAATAACCTGACCACCGCAAGAAACGGAATCTTTGGGTAAAATATCTCCTACAGGAGGTAAATTAATGCCTACTTTATTTGAAACTTTAAATTCATCTTTTGGTGCGGAGGTAAATACCGCCCCAGCATGTGTGTTAATTTGGGTTACCTTAATATAACCACAGCCACCATTGTTAGTTGTGCCACACATGTCAAAGACATCTGCCGTGTTAATTGAAAACTCAATAAAGTACTGATCTGTAGTTGGATCGCTACAAAGAGATTTTCCTTTTGCAGCAAATGCTTTTTTAGAAGTAGCAACAAAAGCGCTGGTGGTACTATTCCATTTGTAAATAGTTGAATCAATTGCACCAATAAGGGTTGTGCGAATAGCATAATCAGCACCATTTGCACCATTTAATTGGTCACCTGTTGTTGAATCGCAATCTGTATCTAAATAAAATGCGAATAAGGCATTTCCAGAGCATTCACGCTCAACTGCAAAAGTAAGTGTAGTACCATTATTAACTCCCCAGTAATTTAATAGATTTGAAGTACAAGGAGGTTTGGGACTTCCAGGATCAGTATCAACAAGAGCTGATGCAGCACTCCATTGAGGACCTGTGTTGGTCACATTACAATTATGCCCATCGACAGCTTGTTGCGCGTGAGCATTAAATGGATTTAATCCAATTACTACAGCAATTGTAGTAATCAAAATTCCTTGAATTCCATATTTAAAGTTTAAGTTATCTTTTTTCATAGCCATATAATTTTATTTTGACATGACAAACTTAGAACTTTTTGTTTAATTTTTTTAGACTTAAGGGGTTTATCTTAAACACTTTACAGAAAATTTTTCATTCTGTTTAATGTTAAAAATGAATAATTAAATTTAATTTATAGTATGTTTCATTAATACAAAAATACCACATCAGAAAATCATACGATTAACTATGCATTTATTGCATTTTTTTTATAAACCAGTCATATTTGGTGTATATTTTTTCAGACAGTCGTCAAATTTTCGTCTTTTTTCAAACAAGAATCGTCAAATAAATATATTTATAAAGCTAAAACTACATCAAAAAAAATTTATAAACTGGAATAAAGAAATTAAATTTATGATGATTTTAGCTCAAATGCCATTCAAAGCATCTGTTTTATTGTATAGCGTCTAAAGATTTATAAAATTTACTAAAACAAATTTATATTATTGTGAGCACATTGATGATTGAAACGGAAAATCCACTACACGAATTAAAGACAGTAAAGCGAACAAACTGCAAGCCTTTTTACAGCTGACTAAAAGCAAGATGCACTATATATATTTGAGAAGCGCTATTGATGATGCTGGCAGCGTATGTCATACCTTATAAGCTTTAGGTAGGCTATATATTACAAACAACTAGTCACTAACTACAAAAACAAACTATCCACTCCCTAAAACTTATTCCGCCACATCATACTCTCAACAGGCTTGAGGGTACGTTGATTGTATTTAGCATTTTTCTTGGTATTGTACATAGTAGCAATGTCGCCTTCTACAACAAAATAAATCAATTGCCCAATAGGCATGCCTGCATAAATTCTTACTGGCTGGGCGCAGCTAATTTCTAAAGTCCATGTATTGCAAAAGCCTACATCTCCTTTACCTGCTGTAGCATGGATATCTATCCCCAATCGCCCTGTGCTTGATTTACCTTCCAAAAAAGGAACATGCGCATGGGTTTCTGTATATTCTTCTGTCACACCTAGGTATAAAACCCCGGGTTCTAAAACGAATCCTTCAGCAGGAATTTCAAAATGCTCCACCTGATTGTGTGCTTTGGCATCCAAAACACGGTCTGTATAGGTGGCCAAATGCTTGCCCAAGTGCACATCATAACTATTGGTTCCCAAACACTCAGCTTTCCACGGTTCTATCAAAATGGTGCCTTTTTCTACTTCTTCTAAAATTCTTTTGTCGGATAATATCACTTTTCTATTGCTACTTTAAATGCCATGATGCTTCTGTCATCACTGCACGAAATAAGTGTATTTTCATCTAACCACAATCCACAATTTACTGACGATGTATGACCTTCATATTTAGCGTGGTCAATAACCTTTAGCAATTCCATGGTTGCTGCATTCCATATCCTTAGGGTTTTATCCATGCTGGTACTCACCAACAGTCCATTAGCGCGGTTATAATCCAAGCTCTTTACATGATACCAATGGGCATCTAAACTTTTTACTAATTCATACGTTTGAGCGTCAAAAAGCTTGATGCGTGCATCTTTTGAGCCACTGATTAAATACCCATCCGTGGATGCCAATGCAAAAACAGTCTCACTATGGGCAGCAATGGTTGTAACAGGATTTAATTTAAAATCAAAAACATAAATGTGATGGTCTGTGCTTCCAAAAATTAAATGCTGATGATGTACCAAAGCACTTCTTATTGCTTTGTTGGCAACCTGTTTTTCTGCTATTAACTCAAAATGCTGATTGAACAATTTAACCTTTCCACTGCCGGTGCCAATAATCAAGGTATCACCATTTGCTACCATAGAAAAAATGGGCTCATTATCAATGATTAATCTTTTTAGCTCCTTACCCTCATGGATGTCCATTACCAAAAGGTGTCCATCTTTTAAACCCGCCAATAAGTATTTTTTCCAGTGCAACAGCACATATATGGGTTGCTTAACATTTGCAACCAATTTTCCCTCTACTGGTTTTGACAAATTCCACTGCACAATCATTCCATCTGCACCTGCACTAAAAAATGTTTTATCCTCTTTTAAAACTAATTGATAAATAGCATTGGAATGTCCTAGAAATTTAGCTATGTTTGTAATGGATAATTGCATGCCAGTAGAGTTCACAAAAATAACAGGTCCTAGTCAATTAATTGGTCTTTGGCGCATTGAAGATCAAAATAATTTGACAAGCAGAGGCAATGTCGCTTTCCAAAGAAGCTATGAAGTCAGCCATACTGAGGCCTGTCGTGAATTAATAAAAGCAATTACGGGCATAGAAAACCTTGTTATTGACAAGGATAAGTACGGCAAACCGTTTATACAAAACAACAAATCTTTTATCTCCTTTTCTCATAGTGGCAATTACGCTGCTGCCATTCTCAACAAAGAAGCCAGTGTAGGTATAGACATTCAGTTAAAAAAGGACAAAATAGTAAGATTAGCCAATAAATTTTGCTCAGAGCAAGAGTTGCAATACATCAATCAAGTCGACCAAATTGATTATTTACACATTATTTGGGGTGCAAAAGAAGCCATGTTCAAGCAATATGGAAAGGGAGAAGTTTTATTCAAAGAGCATATTTTTGTTCATCCCTTTAATCTCAAAGAGTCTGGAAGTATCACCGTAACTTTTAAAAAGCACGCTTTAGTGCAAACTGTAAATTTTGATTACCAATGTAATGAAGACTATTACTTGGTTTATACCGCTAGTAATTTATAGACACCCCCTAACAATTGTGCATAAACCCACTGTGCAGGGCTATAAACTTCTTTTATATTCGCAGTTACAGTGTTTAGGTCTAAAAATAAAAAAGATAATACCAAGTCTAAAAATGACTTTGTAGAAGATAAAGGAAAAGAAACCAACCCTCCTTCATGGAGTATCAATAAGCATTTTTTTGTTGACCCAAGAACCAAAAAGGTGCTGGGGTTTATTTGCCTTGCTTTGGGCATTTATTTTCTCATTGCTTTCTTATCTTGCTTAAACGGAAACTGGAAAGCAGACCAAAGTATCATTGAAGGAGGCAATGTGCCAATTTTAGGTACTGAAAGTAAAAAAATTGCCAATGCCATGGGTTTTATTGGTGCCTGGCTTAGTAATTTGTTTGTTTACAAGTGGTTTGGCTTGGCATCCCTTTTAATTCCCGTTTTTTTAGTTCAATTAGGTGCAAAACAGTTTTTGAACCGTGTTGTTTTCCCAGAAAAATTATTCAATATACGCCTACTGTTTGGAGGTATTTTCATCTCTCTAGTACTTGGTTTTGCAACCTATTCTATCAATCCCATTTTAGGTGGAGGCTTTGGTGTGGCTGGCTTTGAAACAATCAGAGGCATGATTGGCACCATAGGGTTCATCCTGTTTTTGGCAATTTATTTGGTTGTTTATTTGAGTTATGCCTTTGGCGTCATCAACTTTAGCTTTTTGAAACCTAAAACAGCTGAATTAGCAGAATATAGCGAGGCCACTGAAACAGTACAGGAAACAATGCCTGTTTCAAAAACAGTTGAGGAAAAACCCATGGTTGTTGACTTTGATGAAGAACCAAAACCAAAAGACATGATGGATTTTGAACTGGTGGACAAATCTGAAATAAGTTTTGACATTGACGAGGATAGACCCAAAACTTCCCGTTTAAATTCAACCAATGCAGATGATGTTCCACTTGAGTTAAATATTATCGAAGAAAAGCCTATAGAAGAAACCAGTAAAAAAGAGTTGTCGGACCATCAAGGAATTGATACGCTTTACGACCCAACACTGGACTTATCCAGTTATAAATTCCCTCCTTTTGATTTGTTAAAGGAATATGAAGTGCAAGATGCTGGTATTGACCGTGCAGAGCTTGAGCAGTCAAAAAATATGATTGTTGAAACACTCAAAAACTATAATATAGGCATTGCTGGTATCAAAGCCAATATTGGCCCTACTGTGACTTTATATGAGGTTATCCCTGCTCCTGGTGTTAAAATCTCTAAAATAAAAAACCTTGAAGACGATATTGCATTGAGTCTTGCAGCTTTGGGTATTCGTATCATTGCCCCTATTCCAGGCAAGGGTGCAATTGGTATTGAAGTCCCCAACAACAAACCACAAATGGTGAGCATGCACTCTGTAATTACCAGTGCCAAATTTCAAAATTGCGATATGGAATTACCTGTTTGTCTGGGTAAAACCATCAGCAATGAAGTGTATGTGGCAGATATGGCAAAAATGCCTCACTTATTGATGGCAGGCGCCACAGGACAAGGAAAATCTGTTGGACTGAATGCCTTGCTGGTATCGCTGCTATACAAAAAACACCCCTCCACTGTTAAGTTTGTTTTAGTTGACCCCAAAAAAGTAGAGTTGACCCTTTTCAATAAAATTGAACGACATTTTTTGGCTAAATTACCGGGTGATGCTGATGCAATTATAACGGATAACAAACAGGTTGTCAATACCTTAAATTCTCTTTGTATAGAAATGGATGACCGTTACACCTTGCTTCAAAGCGCACATGTGAGGAACATAAAAGATTACAACGTAAAGTTTGTGAACCGCAAGCTTAACCCCAATGATGGGCATAAATACTTGCCATATATTGTTGTAATTATTGATGAGGTTGCAGATTTAATTATGACTGCAGGAAAAGAAGTAGAACATCCCATTGGTAGAATTGCACAATTGGCGAGGGCCATTGGTATTCATTTGGTTTTAGCCACCCAAAGACCTTCAGTAAACATTATCACAGGAACCATTAAAGCGAATTTTCCAGCGAGAATTGCATTTCGTGTTACCAGTAAAATCGATTCACGCACTATCCTTGACGGCAACGGAGCCGACCAATTGATTGGTAGAGGAGATATGCTATACAGTACTGGAAGCGATATGCTTCGCTTACAATGCCCATTTGTAGACACTCCAGAGGTAGAAAAAATATGCGAGTATATTGGAGAGCAAAGAGGATATCCCACTGCTTTTATGCTGCCAGAATATAAGGATGAAAATTCATCTGGTGATTCAGGAGATTTTGATATGAACGATAGAGACGCTTTGTTTGAAGATGCCGCTAGAGTCATTGTTCTTGCCCAACAAGGAAGTACCAGTTTGATTCAAAGAAAAATGAAAATTGGCTATAACAGAGCGGGCAGAATTATTGATCAATTAGAGCATGCAGGTATTGTTGGTGCCTTTGAAGGAAGCAAGGCAAGAGAGGTTCTAATTCCCGATGAATATAGTTTGGAACAGTTTTTGAAAAATTTAGGTGAAGACTAAAATTAAATTAAAAATTAAACTTTAATTTTGCGTCTGGTTTTTAATAATAAATACAATGAAACAAAAACTGATTACATCGATAATATTGATATTAGGTACTGCCTTTGTCTTGTTTGCCCAAGATAGCAACAAAGCCAAGCAAATTTTAGACAAAGTCTCTAAGCAATACAAATCCTATAAAACTTTAGAGGTTACCTACACCTTGATTAATAAAACAAAAGGAGAAAAGCCAAAAACTACCAAGGAAAATGGATCGCTTTATTTAAAAGGCAACAAATATATGATGAGCACCCCTGATAAGGATATTTATTGCAACGGAGACACCATATGGACCCATGATAAAGTTTTTGGAGAATGTACCATAGAAAATTATGATGCGTCTAAGCAAGAGTTATCTCCTGCTAGTATTTTTACTTTGCATGAAAAAGGTTTTTTCTACAAATACAATGGAGAAGAATCCATCAATAACCAAAAAAATGACCAAGTGGATTTAACCCCTAAAGACAAGAAAAAGCCTTACTATTTAGTTCGTGTATCCGTTTTAAAGTCAAAACACCACATTACCAGAATGATTATGATGCTGCGCACTGCCGATGTGAGTATTGCTGTAAATTCTCAAAAAGAAAATGTTGATATCAATGATAGTAAATTTTCATTTGACCCCAAAGCTAAAGGAATACCTACCGTTGATTTGACAACTAAAAAGTAGGAAAATAAAATAATAGTAAAAAAGGTTTGCCAAATATGGCAAACCTTTTTTTTATTTAGAATTGACAGAATTAACATAAGTTTGCCTACTTACAATGGAATATTCTAATAAAAAAGTACAGTGGGCTTGGACAATGTATGACTGGGCAAATTCTGTACACTCCCTAACAATAGCAACAGCCTTATTCCCTATTTATTGGAATAAAATTACTGGAGGAGAGGATGGAATAGTCCAATTACTTGGCATGAGCTTTAAAAGTTCTGCGCTTTACGCATATTGCCTTTCATTTGCCTTTCTGTTTATCGCCCTACTCAATCCTTTGTTAAGTGGGATTGCAGATACCAAAGGAAATAAAAAAAGTTTCATGAAATTTTTTGTTGTTTTAGGTGGTGTAAGTTGTTTAGGAATGTACTTTTTTGACGAGCATACAATACCCATTGGCATAGGAACTTTTATTGTTTCTATGATTGGCTATGCGGGCAGTTTGGTTTTTTACAATGCCTATTTACCAGAAATTGCGACAAAGGATCAGTATGATAAATTAAGTGCAAGAGGTTTTGCAATGGGCTATATTGGTTGCGTTATTTTATTAATTATCAACCTAGTTATCACCATGAAATTTGAATGGTTTGGGTTGCAAAGTGCAGGACAAGGCATGAGGATATCATTTGCCAGTGTTGGTATTTGGTGGATGGCATTTTCTTTAATTCCGTTTAAATTTTTGCCCAACAATAAAAATACAACATCCATAAAAGTTAATTTTTGGGATGGTTACAAACAAACCCTGAAAGTGCTTAAAAAGGTGATGAGTAATAAAGCTTTACTGCTCTTTTTATTGGCCTTTTTCTTTTACGCCATGGGTACACAAACCACCATGTACTTGGCAAGTATGTTTGGTTCTAAAGAACTTATGCTGGAGGATCAATTTCTTATATTAACCATTTTGGTTATTCAATTGGTTGCCATATTTGGTGCCATGATGTTTGCAAAGCTAGCCCAAAAAATTGGCGGTATTTCAACACTTATTATAATCGTGGCAGTTTGGATTGTGGTTTGTATTTTGGCATATTTTACCTATACCCAATGGGAGTTTTTTGGCATTGCGTTTCTTGTGGGTATAGTAATGGGTGGTGTGCAAAGCATGTCTCGTTCCACGTTTACAATGTTCTTGCCCAAGGAAGGTGAACATGCAAGTTATTATAGCTTTTATGAATTAACGGAGAAAATAGCCATAGTCTTAGGCACATTTTCGTATGGCGTTATTGATGAAATTACTGGAGGCATGAGACCATCTGTAATTGTATTAACCCTTTATTTTGTCATTGGAATTGTTATTTTAACTGTTTTGAGGAGTGTGCTTAAAAAAGGGGTTCCTATGGAAGTAGTATAAGCGTACCAGAAAGTAAATTTGGTCTGCCAATATCATCTACAAAAGTAACTTTATAAAGATAATTACCCTGTCTACATTTTACGCCTTTGTAAAAACCGTCCCAACCCATGTCAATGTCTTCCGTCACAAAAACCTTTTCACCCCAAACATTAAATATTTCTAATTTAAAATCAGACGTAACCCGTCCTACTGCTTTAAATAAATCGTTCTCTTTAGGACCATCATTATTGGGTGAAAATGCATTGGGAATTAAAATCCAATCTTTAGGCAAACAGAAAACTTGGTAAGATAAACTATCCCGGCACCCTTTATCACTTACAATAGTTAAATTAAATGTATGAATACCTGTATCACCCGGCATTTCAAATTTATAAGGATTGCTCCCTTCAAAAGTAACATATTTTGGCGTTGAGCTCCAAGTGTAACTGTAATTTGTATTTTGATTTACAATTTCAAAGTTAATAATGGGGTATCTTGCAGAATATGACTCTTTGGGAGTTGCATTAACCTTTGTTTTTGGTCTAGGATAAATGGTTATCAATGAATCAATGGTGCCAAAACATCCATTTTTGTAAACCTTAGCAGCAATTTTGTGATTTCCAGTTGCAATTTGTTCGAAATTTTGCTCATTGTTTGAAAAGCCATTGTGTTCAACTTTTTTATCGTCAAAACTCCAAATAACCGAGTCATAGTACAAATGATTGATACCATTAACTTTCACCCTGTATTTACCCAATTCACATATATCGATATTGCCATAAGTAAGACGAGAAACAAAAGGTGCATTTTGATAAATAACATAGCGCACGTTTTTATTTGGGCAAGTGTTGCCACTCTTTATGAATAAATCTATCGCAATACTGTCAAGATTGCTCTTTTCTGAAGTCGTAAATTGGTAATTATAAGAAACTGGATTAACCTTCATAAAGTTTCCATTGCCATTTGTACTCCATGTAACCGCATATTTATTATTGGAAAGTTGCAACAGCACATCATTTGTTTCAAAACATACGGGATCTTTAATAGGGTTAAGAGAAACATCAATAACAGAATCGATGAATATTGTTTTAGTATATGTATTAACACAACCGTTGCTGACATGGGTATTGGTGATAAAAATAAGTGCCGAATCTTTTGTTTGAGATGGCAAAAATTTATTGGTCTTTGAACCATTGACAAAAATTTCTGTTGTATTTTCAAAAGTAGCAATGGTTACAGCTGCCGCATTTTGACAGATACTGTCTGGCAAAGCACTTACAAGCGTAATTGGAGGGATGGGTAGAATCTTTTGAGCAATGAATGTATCAACATTGCATCCCTTTCTACTCACCTGATACTTTAGTTGGTATGTTCCTGAATCCACCACACCCATAATGAAAGAATCATTGCTCACGAGTTGTTTTTTAGATGGACAAGACCAAATTCCACCCGCGGGAAAAGGACCTGATGCAATAGTTAAACTAAAGTTAGCTTGGTTGGCACATTTAGGGGATAAAGGGGTATAACTGATTTTAAACGGCACTCCAATTTCTATTTGAACGGTATCTTTATACGTACAATTCACAGTATCTAAAACAGACAGGTAAACATTATAAAACCCAACTGGCAAGGCATTTGCACCAAATCGATTATTGGCAACATAACTACCAGTGAACCAAAAAGAGTTCAATGCCATGGTATCATCAATTAAATGCCCTAAATAAAGAGAATCCTTGCTATTAATACACAATCCAGAGTCTCTAACAGCACTATTCCAACCCGGCTTTACAATCACCGCTAAAGTATCCATCACAAAACAACCGAGATTGTCAGTTACCTTAACCTTTATGTTTCTATTTGACGTGAAAAAGGTATCTAAGGAAGTTAGTGCATGCGTAATTTTTACATCATTGAATTTCCATTCAATGGATACCGGACCATTTGTAAAAGATACATTGCTGTTAATATTGACCAAGCTATTATAACAAACTTTTTTATCCGCTCCTAAGTCAATTGTGGGTTGATTAAAATTAGCGATATTAACACTGTCAATCAGGACAAAAGGACAAAATAAACCATCACCAACTGCGATTAATTTTACGTACCATTTTCCCTTGTATGGAAATGTAAACTCCACAGCTGTATCAAATACACTGCTGTTAGCAATTTCATTTTTATTTGAGTCCAACATAGACCAACGCAAATAATCCTTGTTAGCACTATTTAAAGTTCTAAAACGATATTTGTTACAATTGGTTTGTGTTTTAGCGGTATTTATTATTTTACTTTGTCCAACTTTTATTCTGTATACATGAGCACTGTATCCAGGTTTGGGGCATTTAGAATCTTGCGCAACAATGGTAAAACTATAAGGCAAATCTCTAGCAGAACCAGCAGGAGGCGTCCAACTAAACGTATGAAACCTAAATGGTGACCGTGTAAGGGTATCCACATTAATTTTTAAGACAGGCGTCTCTCCAGCCTGTTGAAAAGCAATCACCGTATCAGAAATCCCCATAAATTTATCATCTCTGGTATTGATATCTTCTATAAACTCAACATTTTCACAAGCGTTCCATACCTCATTGCCTCCCAGAAAATAAGGATTTTTATTTGAACCATTCACCACTTCGTACTCAAAGTCTTTGCGGTTATATCCTATCAGATAGGATTTACCATTGATTTTTTTGAAATAAGAACATTTGATTACAAAAACACCAACATCACCATTGGAAGTTGGGGTAAATGCTATTTGACCACTTAAATTATTGATGGTTAAACCTTCAGGTGGATTCGCGTTGGGGTCATTTCCGCTTAACGTCATTACAGGATTGTCAAAAGCATATCCAACGGGATACTCATTTACGGCACTTTCGCTTATGTGTGCGGTATCAAGGGTATACGCAACAGAATCATAGTTGCTCAATTGATTTGCCGATGATGCTATTACAGCGTTATTGGTTTCTATTCTATTAAAAGGAATGCCAAAAGACTTAGGAGAACTTTGTTGTACCCCTGGAGTGGTATTGATATAACAAAAATTGAAATGATTTTTTGGCGTATTGGACAAATTAACGGCTGCACTTCGGCTATCAATAGTTATGGATATTTTAAAACGCCTATAACCTTTATCAAGATGCGTTGTTAAATCTAAATCTGCTTTGAAAAGATGCTGTTCTATGCCATAGGAATAGGTGTTGGATGTTTGGCATTTGCTTTTTTCACCATTGCACAAAATTGTTTTATCCGTAATACTAATTCGTGTATTGGATAGTGTTGCCAAAAACTTAAAATTACCTGTAATAGAATCGTAAGCCCATAACTCTAAATCATTAATTTCATTACATGACTCGGTACTTGAACCACCACCAACTCCATTGAACTTACACTCACTGCAGTTTCTAAAAACTTGGGTATATACGTTATACTTATTGGATCCAAGATAATCATAGGTTATTTCCGAACCGACAATATGCTTTGAACTGGCATTGTAAAAAATGCTAAATACAAAAAACAATATTGCCAATTTTTTTATCATACTGTATATTAATGGCAAAAACCCCAAACGTTTCTGTTTAGGGTTTTTGCTCAATAAGTTAATTTTATCGTATCAAGGTTACGGTTCCTGAGTATTCATACTCCTTACTATCAAAGGCAATTACCTTGGCAACATACATGTATACATCTTGTTGTGCGGGTTCGCCATTATAGGTTCCATCCCACGGTTCCTTTTCAGGGTCATGGCTTTCAAATAACATTTCTCCCCAGCGGTTATAGATTTTTAAATTATAACCGATGTAACCTCCTGCTACTACAAAGAATTTGTTGTTTCTCCCTGGTCCTGCTCCATCTGGACTAAATGCTGATGGAATAAACACTGTAATGTCTGGACCAATTTTTATAGTTTTGGTGGTATCATGAACACAACCTTTGTCTGTGATTACCGTATGGGTAATAACGTACTCAGCGGTGTCGTCACCATAGCGGTGGACCGCATTGGCAGTAGAGTCGGTAAACCCATTACCAAAGTCCCAATGATAATCAACTATTTGCCCTGTTGCTACAGTACTGGTACTGGTAAATTCAAACTTTGGCAAGGCTATGGTCGTGTAGTAATCAGGATTACTTACAAAACT
>Ga0115549_1000031_pt1 | contig 112030 bp, 110 predicted proteins | sample COGITO_mtgs_1004_2_FD_87176 | JGI IMG/M metagenome (GOLD analysis project Ga0115549, IMG submission 87176) | Pelagic marine microbial communities from North Sea - COGITO_mtgs_100430 | ecosystem: Environmental > Aquatic > Marine > Epipelagic | place: Germany:Helgoland, sampling site Kabeltonne...
ACGGTATAAAGCTATCATTCATAGATTTGTTAAAAAATCTTTGGGTATAGTACCAAGCTGGGGTTGAAAGTCCTTTTCTTATCATGGTGTCCCTTCTTTTATCAACCATGGTAAACCAAACATCACTGTTGTTCTTTTGGCCCCATGAAAATCCTGTTCCCACTGGGTAACCCGCTAACATATCAAATTGTCCATAGTCAAAACACTTTCTTTCTGGGTTGCTTACCGAACTTAGGTCTGGCAACTGATTTACCTTTAAAAACATGGTGTCTGAGTTTTCGCACATAAGCCCTGATTGAATAATGCGCAAGTGTAATCTGTACTTGGTGCTATCAGGTGGTGACACCTTGATATCCTGCGTACTACCTACTAAATTACTTGTAGTTAGGTTATACCAATTCCAAGAATGGGCGTATGATGGGTCATTAGGACGCATCCCTTTGATGGTATGCAAATAACCAAAGCATATAGCGGTATCAGGTCCTGCATTGGCAACCACCGTATCATTTACATACAGTTGGAAAGTATCTTTACCCACGCAACCCAAACTATCATATTCATGCAACCAATATTTACCTGCTACATTGACCAACCTTGTGGTGTCATAGCGTTGCTGTGAACTGTTTTGCCAAGAGTAAAATAAATTACTGTCATTGGGCACTTTTAATCGCACGGAATCATACGTACATATCCGCTTATCAGGCCCTAAATTTGGTGTTGGAATTCTTTGATAATGGACAAACACGGAGTCGGTGTTTGTACAGGTGTTAGCATCTGTAACATGAATAGCAATGGTTGTATCCTGAGTAGGTTTGTATCTTAAAATACTATCCGTAGAAATAAGTTCTCCAGTTTTAGAAAATGTCCATTTATAAATAATAGGTCTTGTACCATATCCAATTCTTGGCACCAATTTTAACGTGTCATACTGGCAAACAAAAGTATCTTTTACAGCCAACTCTACCACAATAAATGGAGGAATTATAACAGTATCCAAGTATAATGTTGGACAATTTTGTTGATTATCAACCAAAAGCTCCATGATATAAGTTCCACCTTTTCTAAACCTAAAGGAATCCTTTTGTTGCGAAGAAACCTTTAAAATTTGAGTTTGCGTGATGTCTTTTATAGCCCACAAATATTTAGGAACACCTAAAAAGGTTGCTTCTGGAATAGCTTGGAATATTAATTTACCACAAGGTAAGGTATCGTACTTTCTAGCGGCAATTGCGCGTTTGTTAACAGTAACAGCATATCCTTTAACTGTAATGGCTGGCCGAGGGCAAAATTGATCCTCTACAGTTACCGTAAATGTATAAGGCAATGTACTTGCCTGTCCAATAGCGGGCTTCCAACAAAATTCACCCACCCGTTCTCTCACAGTCAGACTCTTCGTTTTGAAAGTTGCACCCGGAATACCCTTGTTCCACGAAAGAAATGTAGTATCGGGGGTTTGTGCAGGCAATGGTGGTGGGTTAATTACAGGTTTGTCCCTACTCACAATATCAAAACAGAGCTGTTCTCCCTCACAAACGGAATGTGCATATTTCGGTAAAAGCTCTGGTGGATTATTTTGACCACAATTTTCAATTTCTACTTGAATATCACGCCTGGTGATACCTACCAACCTCCTTACACCATTGGTGTCTTTTCTATATTCTCTGATTTCTATCGCAATTACCCCTACTTCATCACATTTGGTTGGTGTAAAAATAATATCTCCTGTCAACGTATCTAGAAAAAATCCAACTGGAGGATCTGCTTGTGGCACTGGAGTGCAAGGAACTGGCTGTCCAAATAAGCAATAAGAAGTCATTGGATTGTTAACGTCTAATGGAGAGGAAGGATATAAATAGTCTGTTCTAGAGTTACCAATAGGCGCAGTTAAAGAATAACCCAATGAGTCAAAGTCTATATTATCACTGGCACCATTGTTAAAGGTAAAAGGCTGATTACAGCATCCAAAACCAATAGGCGCACTGGTCAATTGGGGTGAATTGTTACACCAAGAGTCTTTAGATGCGCGCATAGCGCATACATCCAGCATGGCATAAGAATAAAATCCACCACTAACACCTGTATTGATTGCTCCATTTCTACAGCAGCTAGTCCATGAAAAATAAAATTTACAACATCCATTGGCTATCCAAGTAGAATACGGTGTTGATTTTAAGTCAATAGTCATTTCATAAACATGCTCTTCAATACCCTTTCCTGTTGTCGTATTTTGAGGATCACAAGGCTTGGAGGAGGCTGTTCCACAAACTTTATTGATATTATTGACAGCAACCTCTGGCGCAGTGGACGTTATCGTAGAGGCACCACAACCTGGAGCCTCAATAGAAACCGAAGCAGTGGTTCCAATAGGAATCCCTCTACAATCTCGATAGATTTTCATGATTAGTTTAAATTGCCCTGGTTTTCCAGGTACACACTGATAGGTAAAATCACTACCCATGATATGCGTAGCTGTTAAATCCTGTTTAGGCATAAAAATGCCTAAACCTAAGAGAATGATTGTTAAATATTGTATAATTTTATTCATGATATTTTATTTGCTAAAGTATTGTTATAGGAATGATTTTAGTTGTTTTATTTTCAAGGCGTAAAGATAAAAAATATAATCCTTTTTTACAAGCTGACATATCAATACTGACGTTGTATTGATTGAAATGTAAGCTATTGATGATTTTTCCGGACATATCTATTATTTTAACTTCCTCTATTTCATAGACACTTGATGTTACCTGAATGTTGCCTGCGTTGTATGCAGGATTTGGAAAAACTTCAATTTTATTTTCAAAAACCGCTGAAACACCGGTGTATCTATTTAATTTATAGGCATTTACTATACTATTATGCTTGTCGTACATTGCTGAGAAATTATCAATATTTTGCGCATAAAAAAAAGCACCTTCAATTACTTGGTAGGTTCCGTTTTTCCAGTTGGTAAATTTACTTACCAATAAACCACTTCTATCACCAGACAAATTACCTTCAGCATCTTCATTCCAAACGGTATCACTCAAAGTAGTATTAGGAAAAACAAAACTTGCCTTGTTAATGCCATCTACTCCAGTGTTTCCTCGGGTTAGGTTCTTGCCATTGATCCACTTCCCGTTCAAGTAATTCATAAAATCAGCATCCTTGGAGGGTATTCCGTTTTGATTACCCAAACTATTGGTATAATAATGAGAACTAACAAGCTTTTGATTTAACAATAAGACAGAGGCAAATTGCTTAGATGTGTTATTTTTAGAGTAAATCATCATACCATTATTAGTAACATCTGTTGAAATATAATTGTTTGCTGATACGGAACCATGAAAATTTACCCCTGCTAAAACGGTATCCCAATCTTGTCCGGAGATATTTTTTAAAACCCACCTAAAGCCAATTGTATTATCCATGATTGGGTCCCCTGCATTTGGGAAAAGAAAAAAATATTGTGTTGCCTCTATTCCCAATGGCTGCTTTGCAGAATTTCTATTCAATAATTCCTTGTCATTTTCTATTTTAACAAAACTTTGATCTCCTCTTATCAAAGGATAATCTCCATTTTTAGGTTCGTACGTAGCGTTGGCGTTAAAATCAACAAAAGCACCATAATTACTGCCATTAAAACTGCCAGGCCAATTTAAAATATTAGCGGCTGGGGAGTAATTATCTTGTTTATAAGAAGCCGCATGGTTTTTAATTTCCTGTTGACTGACCTTTTGCGCTTTCATAAAGTTTTCTGGTACAGCAATTTGCGCAAAAGGTCCTGCGGAAAAATCATTGTAACTATTGGCTTTTTGTATGCTCAATGCAGTATCTGTTCCTTTGGTTGCATATAACCATAGTCCTAAATTATTTAATACCAAAGAGTCCTTGTTCGCTATATGACTGACTTTGATAAACCTATACGTTTGCTCAGAATTGTAATGAATGGATAGGTGTCCATTGGACATACTGTCAATTTGAGCAAAATTTTCAATCATCAAAAAAACAGAAAGCAAGCCAAGTAAAATTATTTTTATAACTACCAATGAAAAACCCTTATTTAATAATGTATTTGATTCCAAATTCAACACCAGCCATGCTATAAAACTGTGCAAAAGAAGCATTGCGTTTATTCATATTGGTTAAAGAATAGCGTAATTGAGGATTTATATAAACTGCCATACTATTGCTAAAAATATAGCTGTAACTAAACCCACCAACAGTGGCAATTGAAATTGTTTTCAATCGGTCAATCCTATTGTTAATGGTCAAAGCCTCGGCATTATTATTCAAGCTAGTTCCTTTAGAATTTGCATAAAAAGAGGTTATAATTCCCATTTGTGGTTGAATAATATGTCTATTTTTTTGCCAGCGCATTCCTACAGTTAATGGAATATTTATAAAATTGGAAACTGAATTTCCTCCATTTATCTGGTTATAGGTAGTATCTCTCAATGTCACCTGTTGTGGATTGCCACCTGGATCAACATAATTTCCTATTTTGACGTCAACCATTTGTTGCGTATAGCTTTTTACAGATTGCCTAACAGTTAACTGAGACACTCCTGCCTGGAAAAATATATTTTTGATTTGACCAAACTCTGCAGTAAATCCAAAACCATAGGTGCTTGTAATCTGCTCTCTATTGTTCAAATTATTTAATAAATCAGCATCCGTTCCATTCAAGAACTTTTGGTTGTACATAGCTGTTCCAAAAATATTAATTTCTCTTGGCAAATACTTAAACTTGGCTTGTTCTTTTTCTTTTTTATCACTTTTCACCAATTGCAATTTATCTGCATCGATATCAAGGGCAGTAATTGCCACAATTTTTTTCAGCGAAGGAATTGATGCAACTTGCACGAAATTTTCCTCCGTCCTATTGTTGAGATTTCTCTCTACCACATTTGGATTGATCAATTTCAATGTTTCTTTTTCGTCATTTTTGTCAGCAGTTGGATTATTACCACTTGTTTTTGACTTGCTGTAATTTTCAACTGCAGCAGCATTTTTCTTTATTGGCAGTGCTGTTTTCTCTTTCTGTTTATCAAACACTATTGTATTTTCAGTATGCTTAATTTGAGCATTATCAATGTTGCTTGACTCATCAATACCTTGCACCGCTGATTGAACATTCACCGCACTAGTTACAGATGCTTTATTTTGTTTATTGTCCGCATTTGCTTCTTTTTGATGAATGGCCTCCACCTCTACTTGCGTGTAGCCATTTGGCATAACTCCCCAAAATTTGTTTAATCCAACCAATGAAATAGTAAATAGCATAACTGCTACACTTCCAATAATAAGATAACCCGCACCAGTATTTCTACTATTGCGTTTGTTCATTATTTTACCAAACAAGTCATTGTCTTGCGGATCAATTTCAATTTGGTTAATTTTATCTAAAATTTCTTTATTCAACATTTTTTACTGGTGCTTTTAATTCTTCCAACATTTTTCTTAGTGCTGTTTTTGCTTTCAAGAACTGTGTTCTCGAGGTTGACTCTTGAATATCTAACATCTCTGCTATTTCCTTATGGCTATACCCTTCAATGGCAAACAGATTAAAAACTGTTTTATAACCTGTGGGCAATTTTTGTATCAATTTCATAATTTCATCAACACTCATTTTGTCTAAAACTGTTTCATTATTTACAACGTTACTATCCTCATAGACATCATTGATATCAACGGTAGGTTTTTCTTTTCTAATCAAATTAATGGCTGAATTTACCATTATTCGTCTAATCCATCCCTCCAAAGAGCCTGTATGATTAAAACTATTGATATTGTTATACACTTTTATAAAACCTTCTTGTAACATATCCAATGCTTGGTCTCTATTTTTTCCATATCTCATACAAACTGCAAACATCTTTTTATAATATTGTTGATATAATTTTTCCTGACATGAACGCTTTTCTTGGACACAGCCTCTTACCAATTCTTTTTCCGTCATCAACATTTACAATTCTTCGAAAATATGTCATTTTAATGCATTGTTGCAAACAAGACACAACAAATTTTAGAAATGTTGCCTGTCTTGCAAAAAAATTTTTTCTCGATGTATTCTCCCCTTAACTTTGCACCATTGAAAAAAGGTACAGCACGTTTATTTGTTTCTTGCGTTACAAGAAATTTCTATAAGGAAACTTTAACCAATTTAGAGGAAGTATTCCATCAAGTGGGTTATAGCAATGTGATTATAGAAGATACTATCTGCTGTGGCTGGCCTTATAATTGTGAAGGCAATATTAATGGCATTGAAAGTGCACGCGCTGAGTTGAATGCACTGATGTCACAATCTGGATTGGACTTGGTATTTACTGACAATCGGTGTTACAATCAATATGCACATCCTATCCAAAAGCCACTAGAAACACAGGCAGCAACCACCTATGGAAAACCGCAAATGCTTAGTTTCCAGTTCAATAAATATTTTCAATTTAACAATATTGAAGTCCTTTTAATATCATCATGTCAGCAAGCTGATTATTTACAAAAGGCCTTTAATGAAACAGATGGTTTACACATTAACACCATAAATTTTGGCTTTTGCTGTGGGGCTTGCACCATAAATACTGAAGATAAAGCAATTTATAATGAAAATACTTTGACTGTTTTAAACAGTTATTTGAAAGACAACGAAAAATTGATTTGTATTTTTGACGATGATTTTTGTAGACATCGTTTTCAAAAATCAATTGAAAGCAGCAATGATGCAAGTATAATTGAAAAAATAGAAGTTTTGCATTGGGCTGATTTAATAATTAAATATGGCAACAAAAAGAGAATTTCAACTTTGTGATCCCACAAAACTTCACGCACTTGTTACAAACATTTTTTTAAAAAATGGTTTTAGTAGCAAAGATGCTGTTCAGTGCAGTAATGTACTTTTGGCAGCTGATTTAAGAGGTATAGACAGTCATGGGGTTGCAAGATTGGAGGGATATTGCAGATTAATTAAGGCTAAACGCATAAACCCAACTCCAAAAATGCGCATTGTTAGAGAACGGGGTGTCAATTTTACGATTGACGCAGATGCCGCTATCGGACTAGTTTCTGCTCCTTTTGCCATGAACAAAGTAATTGACAAATTGGGAAGCATGGGCGCAGGGTTTGCAGCCATTGGCAATAGCAACCATTTTGGAATTGCTGCCTACCATGCCATGATGGCTTTAGAGCATCAGGCTATTGGTTTTAGTATGACCAATGCCAGCCCTTTGGTTAGCCCCGCCAGAGGCAAAGAAAGAATGTTGGGAACGAATCCCATTTGTGTGGCTATACCTACTGGCAATGAAATTCCTTTTGTTTTAGACATGGCTACATCTACGGCTGCCAATGGAAAATTAGAAATTGCCTCTCGAAAAAATGCAACTATTCCTTATGGATGGCTTACCGATGCGGAGGGGCAAAAAAGCAATAACCCCAATGAACTGAAAAATAAAGGAAACCTATTGCCCTTAGGCTCAGATGAAGACACGGGCGTTCACAAAGGTTATGGATTAAGTGCATGGGTGGACATTTTCTCAGGGGTGCTTTCAGGAGCAAATTACGGCCCCTGGGTTCCTCCTTTTGTTTCTTTCTTACAACCTTTAACAAATTTGCCAGGTAAAGGATTAGGACATTTTTTGGGCGCATGGTCGGTAGATGGATTCATGGAATATTCCGAATTTACTGACAGAATGGACCACTGGATAAATCGTTTTAAACAAAGTACAAGCATTGATCAAAGCAAACCAGTATTAATACCCGGTGAACCTGAACATTACGAAGCCATCAATAGAAAAGCTATGGGTATACCTGTTCATGAAAAAGTAATAGCAGAATTAGCAATATTGGCTGCTGATTTTAAAGTAAAATTAGATATATGAATAACAAAAAAATTAAACTCATCGTTTTGCTATCATTTTTGTTTGTGCTCATTGGCAGTGCAGCGTTGATGTATACTATATTTCTAAAAGATCAGGTCAAGGTTAATCCCAATGAAATAAAACCAAGAACCCAAGAGAATATAAACTATGTGGATAGCTTAAAAAAGGCTGGCTACTATGGGGAAGAATATATTCCTAAAAAATAAGCCAACGTTTCCGCCAAGTGTCAACCATCCTCTCATAAATGGCAATCTGGCGTCATTATTAGTTTAAATAATTGTTGATCTAAAGAAATTAGCAACCTCTATTTTTACAAAAAAACTATAATGTTGTGATCTTCCCCACAACTAGTGCGGAATAAAAGTAGAAAAAGCGGTAAATTTACAACTGATTGTTATCAACAAAAGTCTTTATATTGATATTGGCTCCATATAATACCAATAAATCATTTTCTTCTAAAATGGTGTCATTCAATGCGAAACCTTGTACTTTACTAACTTTTTTTACATTCCCAAAATTACCTTTGAAAGCTGCATTTTTTATTGTTGTTAGGATTAAGAGTTTATATGTCTCTCTTAAATTAATTTCTAAAATTGTTTTCCCAATAAATTTTTTTGGCAATATGGTTTCAACAATGCTATAATCATTGCTTAGTTCAAATGAATTTACAACCCCCTTGAAACATAGTTTTTTAGCCCACCTTTCGGCAGTTTCTTCTTCAGGATGCACAATCTCATCAACGCCAATGGCATTTAAAACTTGTTCATGTAAAGGATTAATAGCTCGACTAATCAATCGTTTCACTTGAAGGTTTTTAAATAAGGCTGTTGCCATTATATTAGCTCCTTCATTTTCTCCAATTGCCACAATTACAACATCTGTGTCTTTTAAAGGTAATCCCGTAACGGTATACTGGTCTGTTGCATTCATACAAATAGTATGGGATATTTTTTCTTTCAAAAATTCCACCTTGTCCATATTGGAGTCAATACCAATTACTTCATTTCCTAAATTGGTTAATTTTTGTGCCAAGGGTGCTCCAAAACTTCCTAAACCGATAATAATGTATTTCATTTTGATTAATTGATTAATATTTCTTCTGTTGGGTATCTGTAATTGGTATACTTTGATTTTTTAAACACAGCTATCAATATTGAAAGCATGCTCACTCTGCCAATGAACATCAAAGCAATTAATACAAATTTACTAGCCACAGAAAACTTAGTTGTGAGTCCTAAACTTAATCCAACAGTACTATATGCAGAAAAGCATTCGAACCCAATGCCAAGGATGTTAAAATCTTTGTCGAACAAGCTTATAAGCATAATACCAAGTCCTATTATGATTAAGGAGAGAGAAATTGTACCCAAAGCTCTTCTTACGGATAAATCAGCAATTTCTCTTCTAAAAACTTCTATTCTGGTTTTACCCTTTGCAAGACTGACAAAATTGAGCGTTGCTATTGCAAATGTACTTGTTTTAATACCACCTCCAGTGGATGCAGGTGAAGCCCCAATCCACATTAAAAGAACGGTTATCATTATTGCCGGCAATCCCAATTTAGCCATGTCAACATTATTGAACCCCGCAGTTCTGGGCGTTGCTGCTTCAAAAAGTGCAGCTATTAATTTTCCAATACCATGATGTTCTGCTAAAGTGTTATTATACTCCAAAAAGTACAAGGCTAATGTCCCAAAAACAGTTAAACTGATAGTGGTAATCAGTGTAATCCGACTTGTAATATTAATAAGCCAAGGTTTGTGCTGGGTTCTTCTGTCATTTTTTGACATGATCAATGATAGTATAAAATGTTTAAGAAATTTTAAAAGATTAATAACTATCGGAAAACCAAGTCCACCAAGTGCAAATAATAAAAAAGTAATTATTTGTAAAGAATAATTAAATTTAAAATTATCGTCAAAATAGCCATTTGCAAGTGTTGAGAATCCTGCATTACAAAAACCTGAAATTGAATGAAAAATAGCAAAAAAGGCATGGCTGTAGGTTGAAGAAAATAATTTTTGACTAACGGATGCATAAATAAAAAAGGCGCCTACTAATTCAATTGAAAATGTTATAAAAATTATTCTCTTGAAGGATGAAAAAACATCACTCATTTTTTCAGTATTGGTCATATCACTCAATACCAATTGGTTTTCATAGCTCGAACCACCTTTAAAAAAGTAACTGAAATAACTTGCAAAAGTTAAAATTCCTAAACCTCCAATTTGTATTAACAACATTAATATTATTTGACCAAATTGAGTGAAATGCGTACCAGTATCCACAACTGCAAGGCCAGTAACGCAAATAGCACTTGTTGCGGTAAATAATGCATCAACAAATCCTATTCCTCCGTTTGTTGCATTGGGTAATTGCAACAACAAAGAACCAATCAAAATCATTGCCAAAAAGCTAATAATAAAGAGTTGTGCAGGGTTGATAATTGTTCGCTTATACACAATTCGGAGTTCTGAAAATTCACGAATAAATGTTAATAGAATGGCTACCTTAACCCATATATTATTGTAAAATATGGAGTAGTTTTGATGGTTGTTAAGAAAAATCAAATGCATGATTAGTATATAAATAATAATCAAAGTACTTAAGACATCAAAAAGCTTAATAGCTACAGTTTTTGAATTCTTTTGCCAAAAATATCTAAAACCTGTTGCAATTATTCCAAGTATTAATACTAAAAAGTAATAGACATTTAAATAAATTTGGTATTTAATTTCTTGATTAAAACCATAGTCAAATAGCAACAATAAAAACCCAATTAAACTGGCTACAAACGTTATGTAATATATATTAATTACGTTTGTTGTTTTGCTTGCATGGGTTTTCATTTATATATTTAATGAATTATTCATTTAACATTTGTGACTTATCCAATCGCAAGGAAAATATCACTCCTAAGCCCAAACTAATACCAATAAAAAGCAAGGTTGCTAGTTCGTTAAAATGATACACTTTAAGCAGCAATAATTTGATTGAAACAAATATCAGAATGGCAATTATGCTGTATTTTATGAGAGAAAATTTTTCTAACAGATCAGCCAAGAAATAATACAGTGACCTTAGTCCAATAATGGCTAGTATATTGGATGTGTATACAATAAAAGAATCAGTGGTTATTGCGAGAATGGCTGGAATACTATCCAAAGCAAAAACAACATCTGTTAACTCAATAAGGATGAGTGCCATAAAAAGAGGAGTAATAAATGTTTTACCATTAATCTTTTCAATGAAAATAGATCTTGAACCATTTTTATTGTAGGGTAAAATGGTGGATATCCATTTTAATAATTTACTTTCTTCAATTTCTTGGTTGTTTTTGTGGTCTTGAACCAGCATTTTTATTGCTGTAAATAATAGAAATGCCCCTAGCAAATAGGTCATCCAGGCTATATTTTCAATCAAAGAAATTCCAAATCCAATCATTAATCCTCTTAAAATAAAAGCTCCTAAAATTCCCATAAACAATGCTTTGTGTTGGTTATGTCTTTCAATTTTGTAATTGGTGAAAATCATTAGAATTACAAAAAGATTATCAACACTTAATGATAATTCTACCAGATAACCCGAGAGGTATTTAAGCATTGCATGAGAAGGTAATAATTTGTTGGGATTGGTTGTTAATTTATTTTTAAAAATAAAATAAATTACGAAAGAAAAACTTAACCCTAAAATTATCCAAAACAAGCTTTGAAAGACAATTTCATTTTTAGTTTGTTTTCTTTTACTAAGATAAAAAACATCAAACAGTATTAATATTAATGTAAGTGAGAAGAAACAAATCCAAACCAAGTTATTAAGCATTGATGAAAATGATGAGGTATGCTAAAATGACACTAACAACTAATCCAATCATAACCTTTGTAAGATCCCAAAATATTATCTTGTATACTTTATTTTTTATTTTATGCTTCAAACGTGTTCTTATGGCTATTTCTCTTCCTGCAAGAATACCTATAAATGTCCAAGTAGTACTCATAGGGACACTATTAATTTCTGTAAATACAAAAAGTACAAGGCCATAACATAAGTCAATTATTGTAGCAGATCTAATATTTTCAGCATTGGTTTTATTGGTTACTACTTCTTGTATTTTACCCCCTTTTTGTTTAAAAATGATGGCTAACATTAGCAAGATAACACTAAGTGAAATAATCATTTCTGCGAAGGAAAGTGCTCTTGGTAGGTAAACATAGATATTGGCAAAATCTTGTATCAGCCATTGAACCCATAAAAACCCTGTTGAAAGCCATTGCCCTATATACCAAAATTTCTCATTCCCGCTTTTTTCTAATTTTTTAAGTGAAGCAGGTCTTTCTAATTGTTTTGCAACGATATAATATAGGGTAATGGAAGCTATAAACGCAATACCATAACCAAGTATTGATTTTAAAACCATTTTTTCTATTATTTGACCAGCAGAAAAAACAGTCAAAATCATAAATGTTGTACTAATAGGGATACCTATTCTTGTTATAATTAATAAACAAACGGGCGGCAATAAATATAAAATATTAATTTCTGTTGGAAAGGGTATTTTTGAAAGTCGACCGTAGGATACATCACCATCAAAATTGTACCAGCCATATATCAATACGCTAGATAAAACCCCACCAGCAAAGAGCCATAGCAATACCCAGTTTTTGTTTTTGTTTGAAGCTAAGAAGGTTCCAAGCGTTTGAATTACATCATTTGCAATTACGGAGTAAGCTGCGAGAACGAATCCCACATAGGCTAGAATATTCATAAATTAATGTGCAAATATTCAGTAAGTTTTTCCAATTAATTTTCAATTATTTTTAATAATGAAAAACTTAATAATTAATTAATATTGGATGCTAAAAAAGCCCGTTAATCTCGGCTTGGATAGTCTCTATAACCTTAGCGGCATCTTCTTGATTATTGGCAAAATCCAAATCATCAATATTAAAATACAAAATTTTTCCCTGTTTGTATGCCCCTGCCCAAGCCTCATAGCGCTCATTTAAACGCTTCAAGTAATCCAAACGAATGCTGTCTTCATAATCTCTACCCCTTTTTTGTATTTGCTCTACCAATTTAGGAATGCTGCCTCTTAAATAAATTACCAAATCAGGTGGTGTAAGAAAATCATTTAAGGTATTGAATAGCGACATGTAATTATCAAAGTCCCTGGTACTCATTAATCCCATTGCATGAAGATTAGGGGCAAAAATTTGAGCATCTTCATAAATACTTCTATCTTGAACAACCGTGCGCTCAGCATCTCTTATTTGCTTTATTTTAGCAAATCTTTTATTCAAGAAATATACTTGCAAGTTAAATGACCACCGTTGCATGTCATCATAAAAATCAGAAATGTAAGGATTGTCCTCCATATCTTCTAACTCCAACTCCCAACCATAGTGCTTTGAAAGTAACTGTGCCAATGTTGTTTTTCCTGAACCAATGTTTCCTGTTATCGCTATATGCATACTTTGGCAAACTTACATAGAATAAATAAATTTTTTTGGTTTGGTGGATAAAAAAAAAGAGGTGCTAATTGCACCTCCTTTTTTATTGTATTTAGTTCTGAGAAAGCTAATTACTTTCTGTTTTTCTTAATGAAATCTACCACAATTGGAGTTGCAATAAAAATAGATGAATATGTTCCTACTAATATACCAATTAAAAGTGAGAATGAGAATCCTTTTAAAGCAACACCACCAAATAGGAAAAGAACAAATACTGCTAAAAGAGTAGTGCCAGATGTCACCAAGGTTCTACTTAAGGTTTGATTGATGGCACCGTTAATGGTCTCCTCTAAACTAGCCTTAGTACCCTTGGCATCAGCCATACTTTCTCTGATTCTATCAAACACAACCACCGTGTCATTAACGGAGTAACCGATCAGTGTTAACAAGGCAGCAACAAATGTTTGGTCAAGCTCTAATGAAAAGGGAAGTATCCCATTAAACAATGCATAAACGCCAAATACTATCAATACGTCATGCATTAAAGCTATCGTTGCACCAAGTCCAAATCCAATATTTCTAAACCTAAAAACAATGTATCCAAACATAGCAAAAATAGCCGCTAATGTTACGATAAATGATTTATTTCTTGTTGAGCTTGCCATGGTAGGTCCCACTTTGGTACTTGCTTGAATACTCTGTTCAGTAACTCCTATATCTGCCAAAGACTTTATTACTTCAGCCTGAACAATAGAAGGTGTTTCATTATCATTGTTGTCAATTTTATAAGTAGTTGTAACCCTATACATATTGTCGGTACCTATGGTTTTTATTTCAGAACCACTGTTTGGTAAACTCTTGTTAATTCTAGATTGAATATCATTTACTGATACCTTTTGACCTTTTTCAAACTGAATGAAATAAGAATACCCGCCTTTAAAATCTAACCCTAAAGGAATACCTCTAGTTACTAAGGCCCCAATACTTATTAAAACAACTATACCAGAAATTATGTAAAAACGTTTTCTTTTTGCTATGAAATTGTAATGGCCAGTGTTTAGTATTTTAGCAGATAATGCAGTAGAAAATTTGATTTCTTTTCCCTTATCCACTCTTCCCTCCACAATAAGTCTACTGATTAGTAATGCCGTAAAAAGAGAACTAAATATACCAATAATCAATATCACAGCAAACCCATATACTGGACCTGTACCAGAGAAAGTAAGAATTACGCCCGAAATCAAAGTAGTGATATTTGAATCAATAATAGCTGAAAATGCAGCTTTATATCCTAATTGAACAGATGTCTTAAGTGTTTTTCCTGTCGCCAGCTCCTCTTTTATCCTTTCATAAATAAGCACATTGGCATCCACCGCCATACCAATGGTAAGCAAAATACCCGCTATACCAGGAAGCGTGAGAGAAACTCCCATACTTCCTAATGTACCAAGTATAAAGAATACGTTTAATAATACTGCCAAGTTTGCAATAAACCCACCTGTACTATAGTAGGCTATCATGAATAGAAGTACTGCTAGAAAACCTAATAAAAGTGCTCTAAAACCATTGTTGATAGACTCAGCACCCAATGAAGGTCCAACAACATCCTCAGCAATTATTTGCACCGGAACAGGCAATTTACCCGCTTTTAAAACATTGGCTAAATCTTGCGCTTCTTTTAAATCAAATCCACCTGAAATTTGCGTATTTCCTCCTGAAATTTCCTCAGAAACACCAGGAGCTGAATAAACTGCTGAATCAAGAACAACAGCGATGTATTGTTTGTTTTCTTCTTTACTGGCATTGTTGCGCGTTAATGTTGCCCAATCTTTAGCAGCGTCAGGCTTCATCGTCATAGAAACGACAACACCACTTTGAGGATCATTATCAGCTTGTGCATTTTTTATCATGTCACCGCTCATACTTGGTTTTCCTGAACGGTCCGCCTTCAATGCATAAACCCTGTAAAAACCATTTTCAGCTTTAGGACTAAAAGCAAATACCCAATCACTTGGCAATGCTTTTCTAGCCGCTTCAGAATTAATCATTGATTTAAATTCTGGCAGTAAATATTTGGGTACATACCCCAACATTGGACCTGGAGCAACTGCATTGTTTTGAATAAGGTTTAAACTCATCCTTTCAAACAAGGGATAATTTCTCTTGTTACTACTCAAAGCATCTGCTGCTGAGTCTATTTCTGCTGCTAATTGCGCAGCAGAATCCTTTGCAGCATCCGCATTTACATCAACTGCAAAATCACCCAATCCTTTAGATTCACTTCCCGTTACAGCATCATTATCCGTTTTTCCTGTGTCCGTAGAACTTTGTTTTTTACCATAAGCTTCTGTCATCGATAACATAGAATCCAACATTACCAACATTTGATATGCTTGGTATTGGTTTGCTTGGTTATTTTCATACATTTCCCAAAACTCTAAAGCAGCAGAACGTTGCAACAATCTTCTAACCCTTTCAGGGTTTTCAGCACCTGGCAATTCAGCAGAAATTCTTCCACCATCCAATTTTTGCAATGTTGTTTGAGCGATAGAACTTTGATTTAACCTAGTTTCTAACACTTGGTATGCTCTGTCAATTCCTTCTTTGATTTCCGTTTTTAGATAATCTATAACATCTGCATCAGAAGTATTGTTATTGATAATATCTTTGTTTTCAATGTTAGAAAACAAGCCGCTTAAAGCCTTGTTTGGTTCTAGTTTTTTATATGCACGAACAAATAAATCTACGTAATCTGTTGCCTCTGTTTTTGAAAGTTTATCCGCTTCAGCAATAGCAGCCATAAAACTTGGTTGTTTAACATTGTAACTTCCTGCAATGTTTTTGATAACGTTTGGCTTTGAAACTTCCAAGATAACGTTCATTCCACCTCTTAAATCAAGGCCTAGTCCAAGTTCTTTTTCCTTACACTCATTGTAACTAAACTTTACCAATCCCAAATTGTAAACATCTCTGTCTGCAATTGAATCCATATATTTCATATAAGATTCTTTGTTTAAAACACCGTTAACCGTGTTTACTTTCTTAGCTCTGCTTTCCGTTCTATTGGCAAAGTAGGTAAAAGATAATTGGAAAATGAATACCAGAACTAAAAGCCCAGTAACAAATAATATTAATTTTTTATTCTTCATCGTTGAATATTGCTGTTGTTATTTTTTTAATTTAATTTTTTAAATGCCAACGGTTTAACCGCATTATGCTTTTAAAAGGGCGCGAAAATAAGCATTAATTATTTTAATAAGAAATACTTACAGGACTAATTTTTGTGAAAAACTCTTCCTTAGTTCCGATATTGGACAAATTAAAGTGGTAGCCCAGTGTTAGCGCAAAGTAAGACCCATTAAGTCTCGTGTTAAAATACGTTCTATTGGTAGTTGGATTAAAGAAATTTTGTTTAGAAACAGTTCCAAAACCCTGTTGATAATGAAAGCCAAGGGTAAATAAATCTCCATTATCAAACCGATTACCCACTTCTATTCCCAGTCTAAAAAATGCATTAAAAGCCTTTTCTCTGCTATTATAGACCGAAAAAACATTTGTTTTGCTATCCATTCTAGCACTGTCATAGTTGCTCAACTGAAATGCCCCACCAACACCAAAACTTTCTCTTACAAAACCACTTATCCCCAAATCCTGCTTAAAAAGCATACAAAAAGGAATTTCCAAAAATTTAGTTCCTCCTTTTATTTGAGCCAAAGTATTCAAAGAATCACCTGTTTTAAATTGGTAACGAAATCCCCTATCCACATAATGAAGACCTAGACTAAATCCATTCATTTCTGAACGTCCATAATGGATTGTTGAGCCCAATCGATAACCTGTGTAATACTTTCGTACATAATTATCATTAACCGTATCTGTAAAAAAAGTTCTTGCTTCAACCACACCTGCTTCAAATCCAAGCCTCCAACCCTGTTGTGCACTTGTAACACCGCAAAATAGCGTAACGAAAGACAAAGTAATTACAATTGTTTTAATTTTTTTAAATTGCATTGTTCAATTAAAAATAAGACTGCAAACCTAATTTAAAAATTGCAGATTTGGTATCTTAAAAGTGCATATTACTGAATTTAACTTTAGTTTTGCACTATAAATAACCATGTATCAAGCTGACACTTTTTTAACACTTGGCAATTATTTCAAGGATTTTTCTACTGCCAATCCTTCCGTAATGCACTATGCGCAGATTAAAAACCCCTGGTTTACGCAAAAATTTATTGAGTTGGCTGCACAAAACTGGGCAAAGGCTTTAACCGAACAAAACGTAACCAATTGGCTTAAAAATTATAATCTTTCCGCTATCAATGAACCAACAAAAACAGTAGGCATTATTGCTGCTGGAAATATTCCTTGGGTTGCATTGCACGATATTTTGTGTAGCATTGCAGCGGGCTTTTCTATTCATTGTAAATTATCTTCAAGTGATGATGTTTTGATGAAATGGGCGATTGAAACACTGATAAAAATCAATCCAGCACTAAAAGAAAAGCTAACCATAGTTGAAAACCGCTTGGAAAAAGTGGATTGCCTAATTGCTACAGGAAGTGACAATGCAGCGCGCTACTTTGAATATTACTTTAAAGATATTCCTAAAGTAATACGAAAGAACCGAAGTTCTGTGGCAGTATTGGATGCTGATGTTAGCAGTGACGACCTAAGGTTATTGGCGGATGATGTTTTTACGTATTTTGGATTAGGCTGTCGCAATGTGAGCAAAATTTTTATCCCAACAGGATTTGATATCACCAAAATTATTGATGCCTTTGAGCATTACAATTTTGTGGGCAATCACAATAAATTTGCCAATAATTATACCTACCACAAAGCCATATTGCTCATGAACCAAGACAAGCATTTAGACAATGGTTTTATGCTTTTTAGAGAACAAACAGACTTAAAAGCACCATTGAGTCAATTGTATTATAGTTTTTATGATGACAAAGAAAGCTTGTTGCAAACTTTAAAACAGTCAGATGCCCTGCAATGTATTGTTTGTAATGAGGAGTGTTATATACCTTTTGGTGAGACACAAAATCCCGCATTAACAGATTATGCGGATGGGGTTGATACGCTTGCATTTTTGTTGAAAATATAGAATTATTTGAATGGTTAGAAAATTCAATCAAGAAGCAGTAAGTCTTCGTCTGTTAATCCGTCAACTGACGGAATAAGCTCAGACCGACTGCTTTTATATGCAAATTGCTAACACCCTTAAGTAAAGTAGAAAGTTAAATTACAGCCCCACTCCTACCGCTTCCCTAATAGATTGCATTGTTTTTGCAGCACTCGCTTTAGCCTTTTCTTTACCTATTGCTAAAACTTCTTTAAGCAATTGTTCATTGTTGCTATAATGGTCTATTTTTTCTCTAATGGGCGCAACAAAGGCCTCAACATCCTCCGCCAATTGACCTTTAAAATCACCGTAGCGAATAGAACAGTCAGCATAGGATTGCTTAAAATGCGCAATCACTTCTGGTTTTGAAACCAATTGCATTAAATCAAAAACATTCTGCACGCCCTCTCCTATTGGGCTATTCATTTCCGTTGGACCATTATCGGTAACAGCAGCCATTATTTTTTTTCTTAATAACTTGGGTTCATCCGATAAAAAAATGGCATCCTTTTCTGAATTAGACTTACTCATTTTACCTTGAGCAGTAAGACCTGGAACTTTTACAAGATTTTGATCAAAATTGAATGCCTTAGGCATTTGAAACAGCTCTTTGCTGTATGTATGGTTAATTCTTTGTGCAAAGTCTCTTGTCATTTCTAAATGCTGCTCCTGATCTTTACCTACAGGTACAAAAGCAGCATTGTGTATCAAAATATCTGCTGCCATTAAGCATGGATAAGTCAGCAAGCCTGCATTGATATTTTCTGGATGCTGCTTTGCCTTTTCTTTAAAGGTACTTACGCGCTCCAGCTCTCCTTTGTAAGCAAACATATTTAAAAATAAATACAGTTCTGCAGTTTCTGGCAAATCTGATTGAACATACAATGCTGATTTTTCTGGGTCTAAGCCCATTGCCAAATACTCCGCTAAAATTTGTTTTACACTTTGCTTTAAGTTAGCTGCATTGGGGTGTGTGGTTAATGAATGATAATCTGCAATAAAAAAATAACAATCATGGGTGTTTTGCAACTTTATAAAATTTACTACCGCACCAAAATAATTGCCCAAATGCAATTTTCCTGTAGGTCTTATACCGCTTACAACGGTTTTGGGGTTAAAATGTTCTGTCATGGTGTGTTAATGAAATCTGTCTGCTCTTAGTTCAATGGTTTGCAAAATTACTGCTTCTTCTTTTAAAAAATACTGCCATCTTTGGCTTACATAATCCGCTGGCATATATTTTTTGGCTAAATTAAGAAAGGTTTTATAATGGCTAGCCTCTGACACCATAAAACTATGGTAAAACACCTTTAATTCTGGGTCTGCAATGTGCAAGGATAGCAATCTAAAGCGCTCGCAACTTCTGGCTTCTATCAAGGCGGATATCAATAGTTTATCTACCAATTGGCTGTCTCTGTTTCCTCCCTTTTGTTCTAGCCCAAGTAACTTGGTAACATATTCATCTTTTCTTTTATTGCCCAAGGCATATCCTCTTTTTTCCAACTCTTTTAGCACTTGTCTAAAATGTGCCCATTCTTCTGCAACTATGGGTGCCACTTCCTCTACCAACTCTTTTTTATCAGAAAAATTAACAATCAAAGAGATTCCTGTGCTGGCAGCCTTTTGCTCGCAAAAAGCATGGTCAATCAGTATTTCTTCAATGCTCTTTTCCGCAATGTTTACCCATCTTGGGTCAGTTGGTAGGTTAAGCCCTAGTTTAAACTTTTCTGTAGGCGCATTCATTGGGGCAAAAATAGGCATTTGCAATTGTGATAATGAAGCACTTTGTTAAAAAATTTAAACTGAACTTGAAATGAACCTCAATGCTTAAGAGAAATAATTTTTAATGCACATTAAAAGATATGCTTTTGCAGTCTCGTATCGAAGTCGCCCAAAGGAGAGTAGGCTATTAAACATTAATAATTAAGCATTCAACATTATTTCAGCAGCGTTACCGTCACATTAACATTGACCTGCCTACCTGTAACAGATTTACCAAAGAAAAGCACATTATAAACTCCCTCAGCCACATTGTTGGCTTGCCAACCTTGATTATGAGTGTGGGCTACCAATTGTCCCCAACGGTTATAAACCAATAGCTCATACGTGCTTATACCTAACATACTAGGAGTATAAACATCATTAATACCATTTGCATTGGGAGTGAATGCCGTAGGCATAAAAACCATGGGAAGCATTGCAGCACACACTACATTGCTGGTAGATATTCTGCCATCTGCGCTATGCGCTTTGATGCGATAGCACTTTTGGGTATCACTTAACCCAGTAATTTGTTGTGGAGCAAAATCTTTATCATCGTATTGATTATTTAAAGTGTTGCCCAAAAACTGCATGGCACTGTTATAGGTATATTCTATCTCATATTTTACAATAGGCACTGCCCAATTATAATAACTGCTGTGGTTTAAATGAATAACCGCATTGCCCTCTTGCTGATACTGCAATAACATAGGCGCACTTACTAAACCTGCACTGCTGTAATTACCACAACTGTCTATAGCCTTAATACTATAAACCAATGGCTTGGGTTCATTGATAACGAGTGTGGCAGAAAGGGTAGCGGCATTGGTTTCTTGTATTTTGGTGTTGCCCTCAAAAATAGCATAGCCCGCAGCAGCATTAACAGGCAGCCATTGCAGTTGGATGTTTCGGTTGTTGAGATACGTACCATTGTATAGATGCGCGCTGTCTATTGCCGCGAAGCCTTGGTGCACTTTTACCAATTGTGTGCTTGTGGCAGCACAACCACTGGCAGAGCTTAGGGTTTGAGTAATGGTAAAATTACCTGGGGTAGTATATACATAGCTAAAATTTGTATTTGTGGGGTATAGCACCTCACCATTGCCCATATCATACGTTCTGCTGTTGATTGGGTTGGTGTTGAGTTCTTGTACCTTTACGGCAAAAGGCGTGCAGCCCTCTGTGGGTGCCAGCACCATGCCCGGTTTTGGTGCATCTACCACCGTAATGTATTGTTTTTTGATAAGTGTATCTGCACAATAGCCATTATTGGTAATAAGGGTAACATCATACACTCCTGCTTTGTTGTAGCTGTGTTTTGGGAATGCGGCTTGGCTGGTATCTCCATCTCCAAAAGCCCACAGATAGCTAACCCCCATGCTTGGGTTTATTTGCCCTTGGTTACTGGTATTGTTAAATGCAACAGGATTGTAAGCGCAAATTTGTACAGGAGTTGCAGTGAAAATGGATTGGGGTTTTGTTGGAATATCTATATTAATGCTATCCCACCACCATTCTGAATAACCATCTATATCTGCAGCCAGACCATGTATTTTTACAAAATAAGTACCCGATTTCTTAAAAAACTGTGTTGGCAACACCTTGCCAGTAAATTTGCGCCATTGGGTATGCCCACTATCTAAAGCAATCTCCCATTCATAAGTGGTAATACCCAAACTCTCATCGCTGCGGTTAATAAAATTGAGATAAGCCCCACAATCTTTATAGGTAATTGTATGATTGAAACGGAGGTAATCATAATATTGCTCAGCACGGTCAAAAAGACCATTTTGAATGATATCTTCAGGAGATGGAAGGAGGGTATAGTTTATTGGATTATTGGCATTATCATAATTAACAATCATAGATTTGCCAAGAGAATCTCTCCCTAACAATAAAAGACCACCATAAGCATTATTTTGAAAGAATAAATATAATTTTACAGGTGTGGGTATCAATTTCAAATTAAAATTATTTTCCACATCGTATTGGACTAAATTAACCAACCCATTAGGATTGTAATGGGTTGAAAGATAAATAAATTTATTGTTAGGACTAACAAAGGCAACAGTTGATAAATCAGGACCATATTTAAAACCAGTCAAATCTCCCGGTATCTCTGTATGAGAATCAATAGATAAAGGATAAAAACTTTCCGTGGTATCAAATTTGCCATTTTTTATTTTGTATTTTTTTATAGAATACTTACGATAATATTTTTTTGATGGTGCAATTTTTAAAGAACTCGTTATAGACGCAATGAAATAATAATTTTTACAGCCATTATCAAACACGCTGTTACTCTGCCATGTAGTTAAATTAAATAACGCAGTATCTCTGAAAGCAATGGGTATTTCATCCCATAAATTAACCAATAAAGAGTCTGTAAGTATCATTTCCGTTCCATTTTTTATACTATACAGATAAATTAACACCTCATATTTTGATACTTGGTAACGTTCCTCCGTGAAATAGGTAAAATCTTTTTTTCTTTTACAACTATTGTAACGAGGCGAATAACCATTACTTTTCCATGAATCAACTATGTTAGAATCTTTTGTTAATAGCCTTGTCAATGGGCTAAATATATTTGGACTGCCACCAACATCACTAACTCCTTTAACATAGTAGCCGTATTTTTTTTTGTAATCACAAGCATTCACTTGAGGATTGTTGTTTAAAATATAGGCATTAATATCATTACAATTTGCATCATAAGGCACATGATGCCATCCCATTAACCCAAAAGTATCTAAACCTATTGGGTAAAAATTACCCCGTTTATTAACCAAATAAGGTTGACCACTCACTAAATTTCCTTGTGAGTCCTTTATGGTACTAAAATACGGGGAACTCCATGTACTCTGAACAGTGGCAAAAAGCTTTCCGTTTGGCTTAGAATAAAAAAAATGCTCTCTTAGTGTAGAAGGTATTTTTTTTATTACAGTATTCATACTGTCCAAATAATGCAAATAATAATCTCCACCCAGGTTATAATTCTTTGTGGTTTGGGCAGATGCACCAAACCACAAAGAAACTAAAATAATATTTAAAATAAATTTATACATCAACAATAATTATCCTAAGATTATTGAATACTAACTTTTACAGTTTCTGTATTTCCTTTTTCATCACTCACCATCATCATAAAAAGCCCTTTTCTACTTCCAAATCTTTCTGCACTAATAGAAACCTCATTTGTAGGGTTTTTCTCTTCAATATTAAATATCAATTTTCCTGCCACATCATAACACCTAATGGTAATAAAATGTTTAACCGTAGGTATTTGCAACGTAAAATTACCATCGTTGGGGTTAGGATAAACTGACATTATTGCTGCTGCACTGTTTAAATTCTTTACACTTGTTTTTAAATAATCATCACATTTGGCCGGACCACAGTCATTATTATCCCTTTGAACAGAAGTATAACTATAATTAGAACTAGGATTTTGATTTGGTACATCTGTTGCAGTACCAAGATTAACATCATACCCGTACAGTATATTTTTATTTATGTTGGCATAAGGACAACTAAAGGCAGCAATTAAAGATGAAAATAAATTACCATTAGAAAGAGGATTAGTAATTATTCCAATAAAAGGCAAAATTCCACTTGTTGGGTCTATCCATATATCCGTTGCCGTGTTATAAAATTTGTTACAAGTAATATTTAATGGACTACAATTGCCCAAAATACTAATAGCTTTTTCTGTTCTTCCACAAGTGGTTAATGGTGCATCACAATTAAAATCATTTTGTCTAATATAGGACTCTCCATCGTTTATTTTTTTATGTATTCTAATAAAATCATAAAACGTGGCAGAAGAGGTCGCATTGGTATAATTAATTTTGTTATTATTAATGGCTACACCATTATACCCATTAGTTCCAACATCAATTGCTGAAAAAGTTTTGTTACTTCCAAATATATTTACATTTTCATTTTGGTCAAAATTAAAAGTGTTCCAAGAGCAACCAAAATTATACGTTTTATCTACAAAAACACCGATCTTATTATTGGTGAAAGAATTATTGCGAACACCGAGCCTGCCTTTTTCTTTAACAACTGGATTCCCATTAACCATAACAGTAGATTCGCTTCTAGGATTTTTGTAGTAAATAGCAACATCAAAATTAGCAAATGTGCATCCTTTTCCAGGACCTGCACTGGAGCCCAACTGAGGACAAGGATCTTTATCGGTACCCAAAGGAGGAAAATAACAATCTTTACCGTCCGTTCCCACTTCTATGGTACTTTCATCTGCATAAATAGCATATGAGTTTGCAAATGAGTTCGATGAGTTTCCAAACCATAAGTCCTTAAACCAGCAGCCTCCAATTTTGATACTATGACAGTTTTTTAACTTTACTCCATAATATACATTAACCCCTGGATGGGGAATAGGAAATCCAAAATTCCATTCAAATATGCAACCCATTATGGTATTATATGATAAATTTTCCCCTGATAAATTACTAGTACTTTTTTCCATTAATATAGCAGTGGCACAATTCGTAAAAACAGACTCAAGAGCATTCACAATTCCACAACTTCCTAATACATGATTTGAACAATCAATTCCTACAAAAGCATTAGTTATTTTTGAATTATTAAGCTGCAAAGTGGTTTGATTTGCAGCACGAATTCCTCTCCAGTTGGAAACACAACTTCCAGAATTAGGTGAAGGGGGCAGAACATCATATTGATCCACGGCAGACTCAACTACGATGCCCGTCCAATCAACACCACATGTAAGATCAACACCATTTAATACTGCTGTTGCACTGCTATTTATTCTAAATGAACCTCCCGAATAGTATTGGATAATAGCTATATTAATTGTTAAGGTCACTCCAGCTCGCACTTCGATTATTGCATTAGTGTTTAAATTCAGCAGCCCTGGACTATTTAATTGAATTGCGTTACCAGGTAAATTAGGGTCTATTTCAAAAATAATACCTGCATTAGAACCAGCAGGCCAACTAGAATAAGACCCTTGATTAATTGTTATTTGCCCCGAGCTAAAAATGCTAGTAACAGTAAAAATTGAAAGTAAGCAGATTCTTTTCAGGTTGATGGCTATACCCCCCCCCATTTTGTTTAATGTTTTAATTGATTTCATATGTTTAATTTTTAAGCGTAAGGTAAAGATATGTGGTTTCATTCTATTTTGCAAGAAAAATAATGATTAATTTCTCCTTTAAGGCGCATGAGGCTTTCTGAGCGTTCAACCTTTATGTAAAAACTCAAAATTAACTCTGTAAATCTAATTGACAAAATTAAACTACGTCATCTAAAAGTAAAGAGTTTTGTTTAAAGTTTTTAATTAAAAAAAGTAGAGCTAAGTCCGTAAGATTTCCCGGCAGTGGACGGGCAGTCCGTAAGCTTACAAAATTTTATGGGTTATTTTCTTTGCTACAACAAAAAAGCATCCGCCATTGACGGATGCTTTTTTTATACATGTTGGGTTTGCTTTTAACTACAGCCCATGCTGTTACCACAGTTCAAACACTTATAACAAGTGCCAGAACGAAGCGTTATGTGTCCACACACATTGCAGCTAGGTGCATCACTTTGCATGCTGCGCAAATGATTTTGTGTTTGTGCATCTGGATCTGCATTGTAGCTTAATTGGTTCACAGGCGTTACACTCTCAACCAAGGTTTCTTCAACAGGTTTATTCGTTGGTTCTGTAAAATTTTCTACCTTTAACGTTGGAGCAAATTCATTGGTTTCTGATGCCAATTGCGTTCTTGATTTATGCTTGATTTTTGGTTTTATCTGTACCAAGTCTTCACGTCCTAAATATTCAAAGCCCAACATTCTGAAAATATAATCAATGATGGATGTTGCATTCTTAATATTCTCGTGCCCATCAACATATCCACTTGGCTCAAAACGGGTGAAAGTAAATTTATCTACATACTCCTCAACCGGAACACCATATTGTAAACCAATGGAAACTGCAATAGAGAAACAGTTTAACAATGAGCGGAAGGTTGCTCCTTCTTTGTGCATATCCACAAAAATTTCTCCTAATGTTCCATCGTGGTACTCACCCGTTCTTACAAAAATGGTTTGAGAACCTACTTTTGCTTTTTGGGTAAACCCTTTTCGTTTATTGGGTAATTTCTTGCGTTCAACTATGTTGGATAATTGTCTTTTAAACTTGGTATCAGGTGTACTATTGATGATTCTTTTAGCGGCTTCTAAAACCATTTCAGGTGTCAATTCATCCACTCTTGTGGCTGCATTGGCAGTTGCTTGCACCGACTCATCACTGCTTTCTTCTGCTACAGCCGTTTTCTTAGTGTCAGACTTATTGCTTAATGGTTGAGACAATTTACATCCATCTCTGTACAAAGCATTCGCTTTTAGTCCTAATTTCCAACTCAATTCATAACAAGATTTGATATCATCCACAGTAGCCTCATTGGGCAGATTGATGGTTTTAGAAATCGCACCAGAAATGAAAGGTTGCGCTGCAGCCATCATTCTGATATGTGAATGTCCATGCAAAATTCTTGTACCGATGTTTCCACAACGGTTAGCACAATCAAATACAGGCAAGTGCTCTTCTTTTAAATTTGGCGCTCCCTCTACGGTCATTGTTCCAGTAACATACAGGTTGGCTTCGCTAATTTGAATTGCGGTAAACCCTAAATGAGACAACAAACTAAATTCTTGACTTCCATAAACAGACTCCTCAATTCTTAACCGCTCCATGGTTTCTTTTCCCAAGGTATGACCATTGATAGCAAAACCAATTTCAAAAGCAGAAGGAATTGCTGCTTCTATTTTATTCAAATCTTCATCGGTTAATCCAGCAGCTTTTAAACTTTCAAAATTAACATGAGGTGCAGTTTTTATAGTCGCATGACCTGTTGCATATTTTACTATTTCATCTACTTGTTCTGCATTATAGCCTAAATTTTTCAATGCCAAAGGCACACTTTCATTGGCAATTTTAAAATAGCCACCACCACTTAGTTTTTTAAATTTCACTAAAGCAAAATCAGGCTCAATACCAGTGGTATCACAATCCATTAACAAACCGATAGTCCCTGTTGGGGCAATTACCGTTGCTTGTGCATTTCTGTAACCATGTTTCTCTCCTAATTGCAAAGCCTTATCCCATGCATTGCAAGCAGCTTTTAGCAACTCATCTGGACAATATTGTGGGTCAATCCCAACAGCAGGAACACTTAATCCCTCATACGCCAAAGGGGTATTGTAGGCTGCATAACGATGATTTCTCATTACACGCAACATGTGTTTTTTGTTTTTATCGTATTGCGCAAAAGGACCTTTTACCGCTGCCATTTCAGCAGAAGTTGCATATGCAGTTCCTGTTAAAATAGCGGTGATAGCACCGCAAATAGCAGTCGCTTTTGGGCTATCATAAGCAATACCAGCAACCATTAACAAAGAACCCAAGTTGGCATATCCCAATCCTAAAGTTCTGTAATCATAACTTAATTGTGCCACCTCTTTAGATGGAAATTGTGCCATCAAAACAGAAATTTCAAGTACTGTTGTCCATATTCTACTGGCGTACTCAAATCCATCAATATCAAACTCTAAAGTTTCTGCATTGAAGAATTTTCTTAAATTTAAAGACGCCAAGTTACAAGCCGTGTTATCTAAAAACATGTACTCAGAACATGGATTTGAAGCATTGATTCTTCCTCCTTCTGGGCAAGTATGCCACTCATTGATGGTTGTATCATATTGCAATCCTGGATCTGCGCAAGCCCATGCAGCATCAGCAATGGTATCCCAAACTTTTTGGGCAGGAATACTTTCCATTACTTCACCAGTGCTTCTAGCAGTTAAATCCCAGTTTCCACCTGTTTTTAAGGCTTCAAAAAACTTATTCGGAATACGTACAGAATTGTTTGAGTTTTGTCCACTCACCGTGGCATAAGCCTCTCCTTCATAATCAGAAGCATAACCTGCATCTATCAAAGCAGCAACCTTTTTCTCTTCATTTTTCTTCCATTCAATGAATTCCATTATTTCTGGATGGTCTAAATCTAAAGTTACCATTTTAGCGGCTCTTCTTGTTGTACCACCAGATTTAATAGCACCTGCGGCACGGTCACCAATTTTCAAGAATGACATTAAACCACTAGAAGAACCTCCTCCAGATAATTTCTCTGCAGCTCCTCTAATCCTAGAAAAATTAGTACCAACACCACTTCCATATTTAAAAATTCTGGCTTCTCTTACCCATAAATCCATGATTCCACCTTCGTTTACCAAATCATCATCAACTGATAATATAAAACAAGCATGCGGTTGTGGTCTTTCATATGCACTGGTTGAGCGCTGTAATTTGCCAGATTCTGGATCAACAAAATAATGTCCTTGAGGCTTCCCAGTAATTGCGTATGAGCTGTGCAATCCTGTATTAAACCATTGCGGTGAGTTTGGTGCAGCTTGTTGAGCTAACAATGAGTAAGCTAACTCATCATAAAACACTTGTGCATCTTCATTTTTTTCAAAGTAATTGTGCTTTTGTCCCCATTCCATCCAGCAGTTTGCCAAACGATGAACTGTTTGTTTCACTGAAGTTTCGGCTCCTAATGAACCATCTGGTTGTGGCACACCTGCTTTTCTAAAATATTTTTGAGCAATAATATCCGTAGCAACTTGTGACCATCCTTTAGGTACTTCTACATTTTTCATTTCAAAAACCTTATCTCCATTTGGATTTTTGATTACCGATGTTCTGAGTGAATACTCAAATTGGTCATAAGGAGATATCCCATCCTTTGTGAAGTGTCTTTCAAAACGGAGTCCGTTTTTGGAAAATTGATTGTCAGTTGTTTTGCTCATACTTTGATTATTAGGGTTTACTTTGTTAAATTTCAAAAAAAATTAGAAAAAAATATCGCCTTCAGTAAGGCGACACTTAATACTTCTTCAAATATATTTTGTTTAAGAGGATGACAGAAAATTGACTTATCCACAGAAATAGCTTAAAGGCATCAAACACTACAAAAAGCATGTTGAAAACATATCTCAATTTAGTTTTCATTACTTTAAATGGATATTTGAGTATCTTTGCCATCATAAAACAAGCACCCTTTACCAAAAATCGTGTCTCTACTTAAAGATATACAAGCTAAAAAAATTGTCTCTAAAAAATCATTAGCAGTACTCATAGACCCTGATACAAATATAGAGAATATCAAGGAGGTTATCAAGTTATCCGAGCGTTTTTCGGTAGATTTTATTTTTTGCGGGGGCAGTTTGGTCACTCAGGGTGTTTATGACAACTGTATCCAACTTATTAAGGAAAATTGCGATATACCAGTACTCATCTTTCCAGGTAATGAAATGCACATTTCAGCGCAGGCCGATGCAATCTTGTTCCTATCATTGGTAAGTGGCAGAAATGCCGAATTTTTGATTGGAAAGCATGTAGTTTCTGCACCTTTTATAAAAAAGGCAAAATTAGAAGCAATTGCTACTGGTTACATTTTGATAGATGGAGGAAATACCACTACGGTTCATTATATAAGTCAAACCATCCCTATACCTAATAATAAACCAGATATAGCTGCTGCAACAGCCATTGCCTCAGAAATGCTGGGCCAGCAATTGATTTATTTGGATGCTGGTAGTGGCGCCAATGAACCTGTCTCAAAGACCATCATTGAAACTGTTAGTAAATCGGTAGCTGCCCCAATTATTGTTGGAGGAGGTATTGACAATGCAGAAAAAGCCTACCAGGCGTTTACTGCTGGTGCTGATATTGTGGTTATCGGAAATGCCTTAGAAAAAGACCCTACTTTATTGGCAGATTTAGCCAATATGCGCAATAGTTTTGCTGAAATAAAGTTGGAGGTGTAAAGTAAATAAAGTTTAATCTCATTTGTTATTCCACAAATGTTTCGACTATTACAAGTTTTACTTTCTCAATTTCTTTATCAATTAATGTTTCAAAAATTTTCACGATTCGTATCCTGTCAATTGTTCTAATTTGGTCAATGGCTATCCACCCCTTAGTTGCAGTATGTTTAATTTCAATTCTTGTGGGGTATGGCTTAGAACTACTTGTGATGGGGGCAACAACTATTGTTTGCAAATATTTGTTCATTTCATTGGGTGATAAAACAACACAAGGTCTTGTTTTTTTCATTTCGCTGCCCATTGTGGGGTCAAGGTTTACTAAAACAATGTTGTATTGACTTATTTGTTCCATTCGTCAAATAATTCGTCTTCAAAAACATCATTTATTAAAAGTTGATCATCACCATTCTCATGCATTTTTTTAAATGCTTTTTCCCAGTTCTTTCGTGGTTCAGCTTTGGGTTTCAAAATAATATAGCCCTTCTCAAGAATTAATTCTATTTTGTCGCTAATATTATATTTTTCAAGAATTGTTTTGGAAAGTCTTATTCCTTTTGAGTTTCCAATATTTATGACTGATAATTCCATTGCCTTATTTGTTATTACAAAGTAATTACAAATTTTGCTAGTTTCCAAACATTATTGGTTTAAAAATGGAAAGTTTTACTTTTTCCTAATTCTTTTTATATGAACAGTGTTTATGGAGCTTTCGTCTTTATCTTTCCTGAAAGTAAGAATCACATTTAAAGGCAATGATTCTTTTTCCAAATCAACTCCAGATAGTTTGGGTAATTTATAAAACCTATAAGTAGCATCGCCAATTTCAATAAACCAACCACCACATCTTGGGCACATTCCATAATCTGGTCTTGTAATTGTTCCTTCTGTTTGCCAAGTAGTTTCTTTTTTGCATGCCATCAAACCCAAAATAGAAAGGATACAAATGAAAAGAATTTTCTGCATCCTAAATGTCGTTAAGGGTTAAAGTATTTGTCTTTTACTTTCAAAACAACAAACACCTTCTTACTTCTTACTTCAAAATTTCCTACTTCCCATGTGCATCTTTCAAAAACTGTGCTAATCCAATATCCGTTAACGGATGTTTTAGCAAGCCTTTTATAGCACTTAGCGGACAGGTGCAAACATCTGCCCCCGCCTCTGCTGAACGTACAATGTGCAAAGGATTTCGGATGCTTGCTGCTAAAATTTCTGTGGCAAAACCTTGAATGGCGTATATATTAGCAATTTGAGCAATTAATTCAATACCATCCCAATTGCTGTCATCAATCCTACCTATAAAGGGAGAAAGGTAAGATGCTCCTGCTTTTGCAGCAATAATCGCCTGACCTGCAGAGAACACCAAAGTGCAATTCGTTCGGATATCATGATCCGTAAACCACCTTATGGCCTTTATACCTTCTTCAATCATCGGAACTTTCACCACAATATTTTCATGAATCATGGCTAATTTTTTTCCTTCTTCAACCATGCCTTTAAAATCTGTGGCAATCACCTCAGCACTTACATCACCATCAACAAGTTTACAAATGGTTTCATAATGCTTATGAATATTTTTAGTACCTGTGATTCCTTCCTTAGCCATCAAAGATGGATTGGTAGTTACTCCGTCTAAAATACCCATATCACGGGCTTCCTTAATTTGGTCTAAATTGGCTGTGTCAACAAAAAATTTCATGGGTTCAAAAGTACAACCAAAAAAATGAATGCAACAATTAAATTGTATCGTTTCTATGCACAAATTGGCTAACAGAAACTTTTTCCAATAAAAATTCTTCAAAAACAACTTGTAGCAAAAAAATCGTGAACTGCACTGTTTGAAATCCTTGAATTTACCCTTATTTTTGCACAGCAATTAAAATGGTTTGTCAAAAATAAAAATTGATATTATACACGGTCCTAATCTAAATATGTTGGGCAAAAGACAACCGGAAATTTATGGGAATGTAACTTTTGAAACCATTTTAGAGCAACTCAAAATAAAGTTTCCGCAATGCGAAATTGGGTATCTACAAAGCAATATAGAAGGCGAATTGATTAACTATATACAACAAACCGAAGCACAAGGCATTGTTATCAATGCAGGTGGATATAGCCATACCTCAATCGCTATTGCAGATGCCATTGCTGCAATTGATAGCCCTTGCTTTAATGTTCACATCAGCAATATTTACCAGCGTGAACCTCAACGCCATACAGACTTAATTGCGGGAAATTGTATTGCTGGAATATACGGAATGAGCTTTTTTGGGTATGAATGCGGTATACAACACTTAATTAATTTTCTGAATAACAAACAATTAAATACTTTTTAACAATGACACTAAACAAATCAATTTGCCTTTTTTACGGTTTTCTCATGTTATTATTGGCTGCATGCAGTGGCAACGAGGAAGATTTAAACTCTACACAGAAGGCCGAAAAAATTTCAGCTTCTGCATTGATGAAAAAATTTGAAAAAAATCCAGAAGATGCTGAAAAAAAATATTTAGGAAAAGCACTAGAAGTAAGTGGTAGAATTACAGAAGTGTCAAACAATAGTTTAGGTTCAATTATTTTTGTTCTAAAAACAGAGAGTAAAGCAGGAGCGCAAGTGATGTGTACCATGTTAAGCGATAATTTTAAGTATGAACCTGGTAATGATGTCAAAATTAAAGGATTTTGTCACGAATACAAATTCAATGTGTTAATGGATAAATGTGTTACAGTTGATTGAGCTAGCGTTAAACATTAGAACATAAAAATCGCTAACTTTGCACTATGCTAAAAACCATCATAATAGCCTCCATTTTTCTAATAGTCGCCATTGCGCTTTTCTCTGTGCGCTTATTTTTTGTTAAAAATGGTGAAATTAGAGGTGGTTGTGCGGGAAAAAACCCCTTGCTTCAAAAAGAAGGGGTTGCCTGCGGAATTTGCGGCAAAGTACCTGTAAATGGTGAGTGTGGAGATGAAGAAATGAAAAACGACTAAGGAATATAAATACTTTTAGGCTGCATTTCTGATCCATTTAAAACAGCATAAATCAAATATCCTTTATACTTGTTTTCTTTTAAAAAAGAAACGGCCTGTACTTTTGACATGGTCATACACACCGTTGCAATAGCATCTGCCTCAGCCGCAGACTTACAAAATATGGTGGCACTTAAAACATCCGTCAATATCGGCATACCATCTTTGACGGCAATGGTATGTCCATATTGCCTACCTTCGTGTTTGAAATAGTTTCTGTAATTGCCACTTGTCGCCAAAGCGGTATTGCTAATGGTAAAGATTGTATCCCCATTTTCTGGATTTAAAGGAGCATTGATACCAATTTCCCAAGGTTTATTTTTGGGATTAACACCTTTTAAAACAAGCTCACCACCATTGTTAATATAATAACTTTTAACGCCCAGACTATTCAAGTATTGGGCTAAAACATCTGCTGCGTAACCCGGAGCAATAGCATTGAAATCAATCATTGATTTTTCCGGCTTATAAATTATAGAGTCTTCGTCCCACCGCCATTTTTCTATACCCACATTTTGCAATAATGCTGGAATTTTTGACGTATCAATCCAGCTTCCTTGCTTATTCATAAACCCCCATAATTTAACTACTGGATATATACTTGGATCAAAATTACCCTGACTTAGAGTATGCATTATTTTGCTTGTTTCTAGCAAAGTAAAAAGGTGCTTATCAATCAATTTAGACTGATTGTTATTAACCTTTGCCAAAAGTGAAGTACTGTCATAGTTTGAAAAAGAAAGGGTTAGTTCATTAAAAATACTATCCAAACCATCCAACAGGTTAATGCTTTGGTTATTTTCATAAATTATCTCGCAAGTGCTTCCCCAAATAGGATATAAAATTTTAGTATAGTTGTCCTGTTGCTGCTTACAGCTGTTCAATATTGTCAAGAGAAAGGCAATCCATATTATTTTTTTGTACATATTTCCTGATTAATGGTATTGGCAACAATGGCAGCCGTTGTCCAAGCAGATTGAAAATTATATCCCCCTGTAATGGCATCAATGTCTAAAACCTCTCCGCAAAAATACAATCCTTCATGCTTTTTAGAACACATTGTTTTAGCATTCACTTCTGCTAAACTGATACCTCCACAAGTAACAAACTCTTCCTTAAAGGTCGTTTTACCCTTTGCCTCAAAAGTTTGATATTTTAGCAAATCAATTAACCTATTAATATCAAATTTTGATAATTGTGCGACAGTCTTTGCAGTATCAATTGCCAAATAATCCAATAGATAAAGCCAAAGACGTTCGGGCAAACTTTCTTCAATAGCCTCTCTAAAATCTAAATTTTTAATTTGCTTATGGCTATCCTTTTTCTCATTAAAATAATTTCGCAACTGCTCATAACTTATCTCTGGCAGCCAATCTATATGATATGAAAAATTATAATTTACTGCTGCCAATTCTCTCGCTGCTAAAGAAGACAATACAATTATTGCTGGACCGCTCATCCCCCAATGCGTAATCAATAATGGCCCCCTGTTTTGCAATTTATCTTGTCTGTTTGAACCAGGTGATAAAGTAACCAAAACATCTTTTACAGTTAAACCCATTAAAGCAGTAATAGGGTTTTTAGGTAAGTTAAAAGTAAAAAGAGATGGACATAAATCCGTAATATCGAGCTTTAATAAGCGGAGATAGTCAAACTGACTTATTTTTTGATGACCACCAGTTGCCAGAATAAGGCGCTTAGCTATAAAAACACCTTGCTTTGTGTGCAGCACGTAGTTGGTCTCCTTTTTTTCAATTAAGGTAACCTCAACGCCTGTTTTGATTGGTATATTTAGTTCCCTAGCCTTCTCCAAAAAACAATTTGCAATGGTAGCTGATGAATTGCTTTGCGGAAACATTCTTCCATCTTCTTCAGTTTTAATAGCAATTCCCTCTTTGGCAAACCATTCAATAATGTGCGGAACCCAAAACGAATTAAATGATTTTTTTAAAAAAGATTTTCCTCTGGGATAGGCTTTTGAAAGTTGTGCAATGGATTCTGAATTGTGCGTTACATTGCACCTTCCACCGCCAGAAACCAAAACTTTAGTCAATAATTTATGTGTTTTTTCAACAATGAGCACCTCCAATTGAGGTTGCAGTTCTTTTAGTTTTATTGCGCTAAAGAAGCCTGCGGCTCCTCCCCCAATAACAATTACATCAAATTCCTTTTGCAAAGGACAATTTTTAATTAATGCTCATGTTTGTGCGCGTTGATTTCTTTGTAAAAGTCTTCAACATTGATTTTTTTCTCCTTGATGGTAACCAATTCTTTGATTTTTTCAATCATCTTTCTTCTCAAAGCAATGTCCATGACAGTTTGTATATAATTAGGGTCTTTTAATTGCTTATCAGAATAATCCTTAATCATACTAAATTCTGGATTGGAGATACCATATTGCCTAAACATTTGGGCTACATAGCCCAAAGAGGTTTGCTCCAAATCTTCTTTGCCTACCTCAAAGTTATATTCTTTGGCCATTTTTTCTTGTACCAAGACATATACCAATCCCTGAGCTTCTTTTGAATACCGCTCATCAATATTATCCTCATTATACTCTTCAGACTTGGTTTCTATCAACCATCTTTTTAAAAATTCATCTGGCAATGTTATGCTATGCTTATCATTGATTAAATGGTTAAGCATGTGCTCTAAATGGTTTTCTGCTTCTGACTTGAAATAAATTTCTAAATTTTCTTTAATCTTAGCCCTAAACTCCTCTTCAGACTTTACTTGCTCTGGTCCAAATATGGTATCAAAAAAAGCCTGATTTATCTCTGCAATTTCGTTTCTTTTGATTTCTGTAATCGTTAATGAAAAGTCTGCATTCAAATCACTTGCCTCTTCTTTAGAAATTCCCAGGGTATTATTGATGGCAGTAATATTCTCATTAAACAACTGAAAGATATTAACCTTAACTACGTCACCTGTTTTTAAACCTAGAACAGCCTTTTTAGTTTTAGCATCCTTTACCATTTCAGCAACAAAAGAAATTGGCTTGTCTACCAAACCACCTTCAAATGTGGCACCATTTTCGTCCAATTCCGTTGCTGTTGCATACACAATATCATTTTCATCAGAAACATCAACAGCAACCATGGTACCATTTCTCTTTCTCAAATTTTCAATTTCCTTTTCAACCTCCGCTTCATTGACATCAATACTGTAACGCACTGCCTCATCCTTGGCATTGATATTCAAATCAAAGCTAGGTGCCAATGCTACATCAAAAGCATATGTATATTCAGCATTTTCCTTTTCAAAATCTATATCTGACTTAACATCCTTACTAGGCATAGGTTGCGCCAAGATATCCATGTTTTTTTCCTTTAAGTAGTCGTACAAAGATTGTGAAGCAAGATTATTTACCTCCTCTACCAAAACAGATTTGCCATAATTGCGTTTCAACATTCCCATCGGGGCATGTCCTACTCTAAAACCCTTAATATTGGCGGTTTTTTGAATTTTCTTTAATTGACTCTCCACTTTAGGAGTATAATCTGCTGCTCCTAATTTTATAAGAATAGTAGCACTTAAGTCTGATTGGTTTTGTAATTCGATGTTCACGGTTTTTATAGCTATTTAAAAAGGGCTGCAAAGGTAATTATAAATGTGGTTTAAGCCAAATGACTTTTTGGAGGTTTTAACTTAGAGGGCTGAAGTAGGCTATTTCCTAAATTGATGTGCTGGATTAAATTTGCAGAATAATCATCTATTTTAACCCCCAATGATAATCATGCTTCTATTTTGAGAATGTAGTTTTGGTTCTTCCAGTTTTTCCATGGTATCCATACCTCCTCTTACTTTAAGTTTAGCTTGGATGGCTTTTTGAATAATGGGTTCAATATTTTCTCCTTCGCGAAGTGGTGTCAATAAATCCGATTCCCCTGAAGAAAATAAACAATTTTTCAATCTTCCGTTTGCTGTTAATCTAATTCTATTGCAGGAATCACAAAAAGGATTGGTGACAGAACTTATAATAGCAAAAGAACCTTTATATCCTTTAATTTGATAGTTTCTTGAAGTATCATTGGGTGCATCTTGTAATCTAATTATTTCATCTTTATTAAAAGATTCATTGACCATATTCATCACTTCAGCATAGGAAACCATTTTTTCTTTATCCCATTTATTTCCATCGAAAGGCATAAATTCTATAAAACGCACTGAAACTGGAAGATTCTCTGTTAGCTTTATAAAATCAATAATTTCGTTATCGTTAAACCCTTTTATTAAAACTGCATTTAGCTTGACATAAAAACCTTCAGTAATTAGCAGCATAATGTTGTTATAGACTTTTTCAAAATCATTTCTGCGGGTAATATTTTGGAATTTTACTGCATCCAGAGAGTCCAAACTCACATTAATACTTTTTATCCCACAAGATTGAAGTGTTCCTATAAAGCGATCGACAATAACCGCATTGGTGGTAATTGATAGTTCCACAGGAAGCGTAGCCAATTTTTTCAAAATAACATCCACATCTTTTCTAACCAATGGTTCACCTCCGGTAAGTCTAATTTTGGTTACCCCATTTTCGACAAACGTTTTTGCAATAGCATATATTTCATCAAAATTCATAATATGAGCCTTTGGAGAAAGCTTAATGCCATCAAATGGCATACAATAAGTACAACGCAAATTGCAACGTTCGGTTAATGAAATACGCAAATAAGTATGCTGCCTTCCAAAAGTATCCTGTAATAGGTTAATCGGCTTTTCCATTAATTGTGTTTGTCTCCTTTCATTATTCCAAAAACATGTAAAACAGATGGAAAAATTGCATCCATTGACTCTTTCGCTCCATTGGTTGAACCCGGCAACGCTAATAACAAGGTATTATTAATAGTGCCAGCAATGCTTCTTGACAACATTGAATAAGGAGTTCTGTCTTGTCCGTAAGTTCGAATTGCTTCCTCAATTCCAGGTATTTTTCTTTCAATGATTTCATTTAAAGCTTCAGGTGTAACATCACGGCTTGACAATCCAGTTCCGCCTGTGAAAATTACTAAATTTACACCTTGCTGCTCATAGTATTTTGCTTTGTCTTGGATTATCGCTTTTTCATCAGGAATGATAATGTAATCTGAAATAGAAACATGGCATTCTTTTAATTTAGCAATGACGGATTTTCCTGCTTTATCTTCCTTTTGTCCAGAAGAAATTGTATCAGAACATACAATAACTGCAGCCGTAATTTCATCTCCAAAACGGTTTTTAAAGTCAGTTTTACCCCCTGTTTTATTGAGTAATTTTATGTGATGAATTTCTACCCCCTTATCAATGGGTTTCAGCATGTCATACATATTTAAGGCAACAACACTTGCACCATGCATTGCTTCTACTTCTACACCCGTTTTGTAAATAGTTTTTATAGTACAAGTTACTGTGATTTCTAATCCTTTAATAGCATAATCAATTCCTGTAAATTCGATTGGAATTGGATGACAATCAGGCAACAAGTCTGGCGTTTTCTTAACGCCTAATAAACCAGCTGCTTTGCTCATTGCAAAAACATCGCCCTTAGGAACGGAGCCATTTTTAATGGCTGCAATCGTTTCAGGCTTACTTACTTTAACCACGGCTTGTGCAGTTGCTATGCGCAGCGTGTTATTTTTACTCGTGATATCTATCATTGCTAACTATTTACTTTCCATTGATGTGTTTCATCTTCAAAAATCTCTTTCCCAAAAACTGGCACTTTGGCTTTTATTGCTTCAACCGTATATTCTAAAGCTTTAAAAACATCAATTCTTCTTGGTGCAGACACAAAAACAAACAGACATATTTCACCAGCATTTACGCGATGAAGGCTATGATAAATATGCATGCAGGTTAGGTTGAATTTCTTGAAAGTTTCTTCTCTAATTTCAAAGAATTTTTCATTTGCCATAGTTTCATATGCCGAATACTCAATTGCTGAAATGGTTTTGCCTCCAACCTCATCTACACGAACTTGACCCAAAAATATATTGTGCGCTCCGATGGATGTTTTGCTTTTATGCTTTCCTATAGCTTCTCCAATAAATGCTGATGAAATGGCTCCATCAATAAAAACGTTACTTGATTTTCTCTCTTTCATTATATCTTTACTTTTTCTTGTTGTATTAATGTTGAAATTCCACCTATCAAACTGTAGCAATTGGTTTTGTAATGTTTATGTAATAAGGCTATCGCTTTTTTGCTTCGTATTCCAGTTTGACAGAAAATAATATTGGTTTTTTTTGAATCGACCTTATCTATGTTTTCTTCCAGCTCAACCAGCGGAATTTGAATGCAATTTGGAATATTAAGTTTAGGATGCTCATGCAATTCTCTGACATCAATAAACTGAATATTGTTTTTTAGCAATACCTCATCAGCTGAAATTTCTGGTATCGAAATAGCACAAGGAATGGCTTCCTGATAGGTATCAAAATCATCTTTTTGAGCCAGTACTTTATCAAATTGGAGTGCTGATTTTTGAATTTTCAATGTTGTTGTTTGACATGTTTTTGCATCATAACAGCATAGTTTTCCTGATAAAACATCCTTAAATCCTAGTATCATTTTAATCACTTCATTGGCCTGCATACTTCCAGTAATTCCGGGTAAAACTCCTAAAACTCCAACTTCAGAACAGTTTGCCACTGAACCCGAATTTGGGGGAATTGGAAATAAGCAACGATAGCTTGGCCCATCTTGATAGTTAAATACCGAAACCTGGCCTTCAAATTTATAAATGGCTCCATAGACTACCGGTTTATTTGCAATAATTGACACATCGTTTATTAAGTATCGTGTTGTAAAATTATCTGTACAATCTACTATAATATCATACGCATTAAATAATTTTAAAACATTTTTAGAAGATAGTTTTTCAGGATACGCATTAATGATTATGGTTGGGTTCAAATCTTCTAATCTGTTTTTTGCGGCAATAGCTTTATTCATTCCCATTGAAGATGTACCGAACAAAATTTGACGCTGTAAATTGGATTCTTCAACCACGTCAAAATCTACAATTCCAATAGTGCCAATACCTCCAGCTACTAAATATTGCAGGGCAGGACAGCCTAAACCTCCAACTCCTACAACGAGTACCTTAGCTTGTAGAAGCTTGTTTTGACCTTCTTGGCCCACTTCTGATAAGATAATATGTCTGCTATACCTATTCATAATTCTATCCGCCTGAAAAAGGGGGCAATAATGCTATTTCATTTCCCGAAACAAGGGATTCTTTTGAAATAATTTCATTGTTCTGTGCTATTTGAAAATCCATTTCCTTTAATCTTGGATATTTTTCAAAAAGCACATTCAATAATTCTGAAACAGAAGCATTAGAAAATTCTATGCTTTCATCATTACAAGCCGTAACCTCTGCTAATAAACCAAAGTATTTAATGTTTAATATCATTATTCAATTGTAATTTGAAGTAAAAAGTAATTTAACTGACGCTAGCAGCAACACACTTGCCAATAAATATCTCAATTTGGTGTTGTTGAATTTTCTGCTTCCATAATAGCTTCCAAAAAAACCACCGATTAATGCAACAGCAACTAAAATATAGGATTGATTCCAAATTGTTATACCACTATTAATTTGACCTGCTAACCCAGCTGCCGAGTTTACCCAAATAAACAATGCCGAAACCGCAGCTGCTTCTTTCATTTTGCCCCAATGAAATAATAAAATAACGGGTGTTAAAATAATACCGCCACCAATTCCTATTAAACCTGAAAAGAAACCAATAATTCCTCCTATTAAAACTCCCTGCCAAACTTTAATACTCAAAATTACGGAGCTTTCTTTACCAAAAACATTGAGTATTTTCAGAGTCGCAAAAACTAACAGAAAAGCTAATATTATTTTATAAAAATGTGCATCTACGGTCACCATCCCACCAAAAAAAGCCATTGGTATTGAGGCAATTGCAAAAGATAAAAACAACTTTAAATTAAAATAACCCGCTTTGTAATAATGATAAAATGCAATGGCTGCAACAAATAAATTGAGCAATAGAGCCGTAGGCTTCATGATTTCTGGAGCAAATGAAAACAAAGCCATTAATGCTAAATAACCACTGGCACCACCATGGCCAACAGTTGCATATAAAAAAGCAACAATTGGGAGGAGGATTAAAAACAACCAGATATAGTCAATTTCTAAAAACATTAAAGCTCCGTTTTAATGAGTTGATTATCTAAAAAGCTGTGACAGTTTTCATTGATTGATTCAAATATACCTATCAACGTTTTTCCATAAGGTGTTAATATTGCGCCACCACCACCTTTCCCTCCAATACTAGTTTTAACAACGGCATTTTGAGCTCTTACATTTACATCGTTAACCAAATTCCAAGCTTTTTTATAGGACATATTAAGAGCTTTTGCAGCTTTAGATAAAGATCCTGTTTGCTCTATGGCTTTTAATAAATTTACCCGTCCTTTTCCTAAAAGAATATTCCCATCTACTTCAATCCAAATTCTGCTTTTTATTACGTACTCCATCATTAACTTATTGGCAACAAGATAACCTCTACATTTTCATTTATTGAAATCTCATTTTGGGAAGCTGGAACATAAACCAATGCATTTGCCAAAGCAAATGTATGCAGCATAGAAGAGCTTTGACCTTCCAAAATACTTACTTTTCCATTGCTATAAATAGCTTTTAAAAATTGTGACCGATCACCATTACTACTAAAAATGGTTGCCGATTTGGCTGTTATTCTATTGAGTGTGAAGTTTGAGTTGCCCGACATGATTTGCAATGCTGTTTGTGCATAAATGTAAAAACAGCTTAATAAAGATGCGGGATTACCAGGCAAGGCAAAAACAATCTTATCCTCCTTTTTCCCAAAGAATAAAGGCTTACCAGGTTTTTGATTTACCTTATAAAAAAGCTCTTTAACCTTTAACTCGTGTAATGCTTTACCAACAAAGTCATAATCGCCAACTGAAATACCTCCAGAAATTAATATTACATCATGATTATCAATAATTTCTGCTAGTTTTTTGCGTGTCTTATCATAATCATCATCTACTTTATAGGTTGAAACTTCAGTGAAACCCAATTGATTTAAGGCAATCTCAAGCATGACAGAATTACTTTCATAAATTTGCCCATAAGCCAATTGTTCTCCTGCTTTTACTAATTCATTACCCGTAGCAAGAATAGCAACCGTTGGTTTTTCATAAACGCTAATCTTTGTAATACCCAATGACGCCAAAAAGCCTAATGCAGCAACGGTTAGTTTGGTTCCCTTTTTTAGTGCAATATGTCCTTGTTCTATTTGTTCACCTAAAGGTCTAATATTTAAACCTAACTGAACAGACTCCTTTAATCTAACTTTATCGTTATCTGCTTGAACTTTCTCTTGCATAACAACAGCATTTGCCGTCTGTGGAACCGGAGCACCAGTAAAGATGCGGATAGCTTCTCCTTTTTTTAATTCTACTTTATGACTATCTCCTGCTTTTACTTCACCTATCAAATCATAAATTAGCGCATCGTGCAAACAAAGAGCATAACCATCCATGGCCGATTGTCGAAAAGGAGGCATTTGAATAGGAGACAAAACATCTTCATATAAAATTTGTCCTGCAGCATCAGTTACTGGACAAATCGTACTTTTACCTACATGCGCAATATTCGTTTTTACTATATTTAAAGCTGTTTCTACGGATATCATTATATATCGTTATATCTCCGCAAATATAACGCGTTAATTTAAAGTTTTAGCCTTTTTATAGAACCTGATATTGGTATTCTCCTCCTGCCTTTAGGCTCTTTTAACATTCTATTAAAAAGTCTTAATTTTCTAGGTTGATCTTCACCATTCTAGCCATGACAATTTCAAAACCAACTCTATTTTTGTATCTTCGGTAAGTAAACTCAATGCAAACTTGGTCAGTTAATACTTCAAAAATTTATCCTTCATTAAGGAGTGCTATACACGCTCTTATTCAAACAGTGCTTGCCGATACGGGTTTAATGGAATGGAAGAAGAGGATGACCTAAACGGCTCTTGAAATGCCTATGATTTTGGTGCAAGGATTTATGATTCTAGGTTAGTTAGGTGCATTAGTCTTTACCCGTTGCAATAGTAGCACTCCTTTAGACTTGCAGTATATTTTTCCCTTTTGCTTTCATCAACAAAAATTGTATTTTTGCCCCCATTTTTAACCACAGTGACCCCAAATCCAACCCTTTACATTTCAAGACACGCGCATTTTAATGCTGCGCATAAATTGTACAATCCAAACTTTGATGAACAATGGAACATTGACACTTTTGGGCTCTGCGCCAACAAGAACTGGCATGGGCATAATTTTGAGCTTATCGTTACCGTAAAAGGAACACCAAATGTTGACACAGGATTTGTTATGGATTTAAAAGAGCTCAGTACAATCATCAAAACTGAAGTTACAGATCAATTAGACCATAAAAACTTGAATATAGATGTTGATTTCTTAAAAGACAAAATACCTTCAATTGAAAATATTGTTATATGCATTTGGGATAGAATTGGATCTAAACTACCCCAAGATGTAGCAATGCACAAAGTTCACTTGCGAGAAACAAACAATAATTTTGTTGAATACTACGGTTAAAAACCGCCAATTTCAATCTCTGCGTAAGTGGATAAATCACTGTTCCAATTCCATAATTTGCAAGTATTTTTGTATTCAAACTTAGTAAAATGATTGCCGTCTGGAGAAAATATAGAATTTATGTAGTTATTTTAGGGTTTCTTGTTTGGATAACCTTTTTAGACCGCAACAACTTGATCAATCTGATTAAGTACAAAAGAGAACTCTCTGACTTGCGAGAAAAAGAAACGTATTACAAACAAGAAATAGAGAAAATGAAAGCAGACAAAATGCTAATTTTTAGTTCTGATGAAAGTTTGGAAACCTTTGCTCGCGAAAACTACTTAATGAAAAAAGACAACGAGGATTTGTATATTATTAAGGAAGATTAAGCTTGGTGGGCATTTAAACATTTCTACTAGCTTTTTTCCTTGTGGTTGGTGTTCCGCCACCAACCATCTTAAATGTCCATAAATTATGGTCCCTTTCACCTTAAAAAGGTTTTTCAATTGCAGCCGCAAGTTCTTAGTAACATTTTGCCATTTCTGTATCTACAACTGCTTATCTGCAAACCATTTTTATAAATATTTAGTTTCCCATTCCCTTCTTTAAAATCCCCAATGTTCAAAGAGTTAAAGATAATAATTTTTTGTATCTTTGCCTTATGAATAAGGGTAAACTAATAACTGGCGTAAAAATATCTCAACAAATGAGCAAAGCTAGAAATATTCTAAACAGTCAGGTGGTTCCGAGAGAAGAACTTTTTCAAATTAGGAAAAAAGAAGGAAAACTTAGTAAAGAGTTGATATTTGCCTTGCAAGCAAATGCCTAATTTGATAATAATTGCTGGGTGTAATGGTGCAGGAAAATCTACATTTGCATCTTCGTTTTTACCAGAACATCTTACTTCTTTTGATTATGATAGACTGTTTACTGAGATTTATAACAGTATGCAGGATAGTGAATTAAGAGAAAAATTTGCACATGACCAAACATTAGAACTCCTAAAATCCTCTGTATCTCAAGCAATATTAAATAGAACTGATTTTTGTTATGAAACAAATTTTGATACAAATCCTTTGTTTTGGGCGAAGAAATTTAAAGAAAATAACTATATTTTAAGTTTAGTTTTCTTTTGCTTAGACAATCAAGAAATTGCAAGGCATCGGGTACAAGTTCGGACAGAATTTAAAGGTCATTTTGTTAATAATGAAACCATCGATTTAAAATGGAAAGCGGGTTATAAAAATGTGAACTTAGTACATGGTTTTTTTGATAATATTCTGTTCGTTGATAATTCTAAACAAAGTGAGGTGTATACTAATATTCTACAAATTGAAAAAGGTTGTATTGAATTATTGAGTGAAAAAATACCTGATTATTTCAAACATCGTTTGCCTGATATTTATCAATTACTCACGACATCTTCTTAAATTGCCTTTTTACACGCACAAACAAATTGCGCCCACATCCTTCAACCCCAAAATACCTATCTTTGCACCCTTTTAAATGGAATTATCAAAGAATCAATCTCCTCAAAACTTTAATGAATTAGGACTTTCTCCTTGGCTGCTAGAAGCCATTGCAAGTTTAGAATTTGCTGCACCCTATCCTATTCAAAGCCAAGCCATACCTGAGATTATAAAAGGGAAGGATGTTTTGGGTATTGCTAAAACGGGTAGTGGTAAAACGGCAAGCTATATTTTGCCCATTCTACAAAGGCTATCTGAAGAAAACTGGGACTTGCCCAACAGACATATTGCCTCATTGGTGATTGTACCCACACGAGAGTTGGCCTTGCAGGTGCATGAAGTGTGCCTTGCATTTACCAAACACGCCATGCAAAACATTAAAACAATGGCGGTTTATGGTGGGGTTTCTATCAATCCGCAAATGATAAAAATGCAAGGTGTGCAGCTATTGATAGCCACTCCAGGGCGTCTATTAGATTTGATAGATGCTAAGGCTTTAAGCCTCTCTGCACTTAAAATACTGGTATTGGATGAGGCAGATAAAATGCTGAATCTGGGTTTTAAAGATGAAATGGATGCATTGTTGGCTTTAATGCCCACCAAGCGACAAAATTTATTGTTTTCTGCAACTTTGAGTAAATATGTGGCAGATGTAAAAGCACTGATTTTAACAGAACCCGTAGTTATTGAAATAGAAAGCAATGAAATTCCCATTGAGTTGATAAAACAACGTGCTTTTCATGTTACTGAAGAAAGAAAAGGTCCATTTTTGCGCTATTTGATCAAAGGTTTAGATTTGAAACAGGTTTTGGTATTTACTGCTACTATTTACAAGGCCGATTTAATAGCTGAAAAACTGCGCAAAAACGGAGTTTTTGCACGAGCAACCCACGGTAAAAAGAGCAATGAAGCCAGAATCAACGCTTTGAAAGAATTTAAAGAAGGAAAATTGCGCGTTTTGGTATCTACCGACCTTTTGTCAAGAGGAATTGATATTGAATTTTTACCCTATGTAATCAATTATGACTTGCCACGCTCACCCAAAGAATATATTCATCGCATAGGCAGAACAGGCAGGGCCGAGCAATCTGGTGAAGCATTTTCTTTGATTGCACCAGAAGAAGAGCAGCATTTTCATGTAATACAAAAAAAGATGAAACACTGGCTAACAATTGAAGAAACAGAGGCAATCAATTTGCATGGATATTAAACTGAAAAACATCCTAAATGCATTGTGAATCAAATTGAAATTATTCTTATTTTATCAAAGTAACATTACCTGAAAGGTTATAAAAGACTTTCTTCTTATTACTAAAACCTTCCAATCTAATCAAATAAACATAGGCTCCTTCTTGTGCATTGGCACCGTCCCATCCTTCCAGATTGTTATTACTAAATATCAGCTCACCCCAACGGTTATAGATTTGCATTGTTATCTTTTCTATACCGTCTCCTACAACTGTAAAGTAATCATTTACACCATCTCCATTTGGAGAGAAAGCATTAGGCACATGGTAAACAATATCACAACGCGCGTCTATTTTGGTACCTTTATCTCCTTTACATCCCCTAAAATCATCTACCAACACAAAGTAATCCCCTCTTTTATCAACGGTAATCCATTGTGTGGTATCATTGGTTGGATACCATAAATAGTTAACAAAACCCTTGCTGGCATCTAATTTTACCAACTCATTGTCACGTTCACAGATATAATATTGGTCTCCTAACAAAATAGATAAGGGCGGATAATCTGATATATTTATAGTGTCTGCAACACTACAACTACCATTGCTTGCTTTTATCCAATAACTACCTGCATCCACTTGCACGCTGGGCGTTGTGGCACCTGTACTCCAAAGTATCTTTTGCGCATCCGTCTCAGCTGTCAATTCAATGGTTGCACCATTACAAATGGTCGTATCCTTTAAAGCTTTTAAAGTAGGTAGTGAGTTTACCTCTATTTCATACCACGTTGAATCTTTTAAATTACAAAATGTTTTTACCAATAAGACCTTTAAACTACCCAATTCGGATAAATTAATATCCAGCTTTTTTTGTTTTGATGAATCTTTTTGCGTGTTATAAAAAACAAACCATTGATGCGCATCAAAAGACCCCGAAGGATAAGCTACCTCAAAATTAAGCGCATTGCCTAAACAAGCATTTCCAGTAAATCCCTGCGTATAATCTGCCGCAACTCCATTGCAAAAGCTTTTTTGATAACAATTGATAAAAGGGGGAAGATAAAATCCGCCACTGGTCAACGTTTCTAAAGTATACTCATTTTCTTTTAAGCCACACGCAACTCCCGCTAAATTGGGAGAGGTTATTACATCTATTTGTTGCGAGGGAACGCCAGAATTATGCCTATTCAAATATGCCCTTCCATCTGGCCCCATAGCAATATCATCAAATTGATTCATATCATTATCTGTACTTTTGATAACCTGATACTTGCTTACATCACTTACCTTGTATTGTACCAATTGACTATAACCACCACTATAACACACGTACAAAAACTCATTACTAGGTGAAAAGTCTATACCCAAAGGGTAATCCCATTCTGCTTGAGTGGTATTTTGAGGCAGTTTAACGCCATTGCTTAATACACCACACTTGCTGTCAAAATCATACAGCATGGCAAAACCATCCTTACTGTAATTAGAAGCAGCTATTTTATCTCCTTTAAAATTGCTTGCAATTTTAATCAGCTTAGCGGTTTCTCCTGCAGGCATTGAAGATGTTTGCCCCTTTGTAATAGATGAACCACTCAAATAATAGCTTTGCCATACATTACCATTGATGGGAACAACTATCCAAAATCCATCTGCAAAACAATGTTTTACCATACATAAATTGGTGCCAGATTGGCTTTCAAATGGTGTAGGTTGTTGCACCACAATATTGCTGTAAGCATTGTAAATAGAATGACAGACACCGATACTGGTGATGGAAATGATATTGAAAAGAGAATCGTTCTCTGAATGATTGACCACCTGAACAAAGGTGGAAACAAAAGAACCATTGGTATTGAGCAGTGTCTTATTTTGGTCATAAATGGTCTGACCATCGGTCAAAAAGGCAAAATCACCATTTTTAAAATAGGCGGTAGCCACTTTTCTATAATCTTTGTATGGATTGTTATCCGCAAAACTTGGCGTGTTTTGTGCATTAAAATTGACCGATGCATATCTTCCAAAGTACCAATCTTTGCGCATACTTAAGGTCTGCGCAAATACATTGGCGCAGACCACTACCGTAATGAAAAATGACAGAAAATATCTCAAAAGCACTTATAGGTTCTTTATTAAAAGACAAATATAAAGATGTTTTGGTTGCCTGCATAAGGGTAATGCCTGATATTATCGCATGCAACATATTTGAATCATACTTCGCAAGCCACGCTAGTTAAATGGAAGAATAAAAACCCAAACCAAATAAAATGATTTTTGACCAACCTTTTCTAACAATACTAAAGCGAGCCAGAAACCCATATTTTGCCTTGTGGACAACCAATGCGGAGTTTATTGTAAAAGAATAAACTAATGACAAATGCAAAAGCAGCATTAATATCAGAAATTAGAACTTTCCTATTCATTTAGCCCCTTATCAATGTCCATTACTTGATGCATTATTCTTATAATTTCAATTGTATTTTCTTTTGAATTTATTTTATAAAAGATGAAATGTGATTTTACACGAGACTTAAAATATCCCTTTCTTATTGCGTTATAATCAATTCCAGAATGAGGATATTGAACAATAAATTCTATTTCGTCAAAAATAAGATTAATATATCTATCCGCTTGTTCGTCAGACCAATTTTCAAAAGTATAGAGCCAAATTTGTTCTAAATCCTTCTTTGCCTCCTTACTAATTTTAAAAATCATTATTCGGCAATATGTTTGTCTTTCATGGATGTTAGAAAGGTTTCTCTCTGAAAATCTTTAACAAATCCTGATTTTTCTCCTTTTTTGAGTTCATTGGTTAGCTGTAGCATTTTGGTTTCTTCTTGCTCAAACAATCGCAATGCAGTTCTAACAACCTCACTTGCAGTAGTATATTTGCCCGATTTTATTTGTTGATTAATAAAATCATCAAAGTAGTCTCCTAATAATATGGATGTGTTTTTTGCCATGAAAGCTATAATTTAACTTCAAAGATACCAAAACTTGGTATCTTTTCAAAGTTTTTTTGTCCTTTTCAGTGAATCATGTCGGTGTTTAAATTTGTTAACAAGCATAAATTTTTCCAAAAAATTAAAATTCTTTATCCAAAGCATTATGTATAAATTTGCAGTCCAATTTTTTTTGGCATGATAGAAGTAATATTACCAGATAATTCAAAGCGCAGCTTACCAGAAGGAAGCAGCGCAATGGACTTAGCATTAGCAATTAGCGAAGGACTTGCACGCAATGTGCTGTCCGCAGGTATCAATGGCACAGTGGTAGATGCAAATACTACGCTTAACAACAATGATCATGTCACCCTCTACACCTGGAATAATTCGGAAGGAAAATCTACCTATTGGCACTCTTCTGCGCATTTATTAGCAGAAGCATTAGAGGTATTGTATCCCGGTATAAAACTGGGCATTGGCCCTGCCATTGACAATGGTTTTTACTATGATATTGATTTTGGAGTTTATGAATTTAGTGGAGATGATTTCCCTAAAGTTGAGCAAAAAATGCTTGAATTGGCCAGAGACAAAAATGAATACACAAAGCGATATGTTAGTAAAGCAGATGCTATTCAATACTTTACAGAAAAAGGCGACCCTTATAAAATTGAGTTACTTAAAGACCTGGAGGATGGAAATATTACTTTCTATACCCAAGGCAATTTTACAGACTTATGCCGTGGACCACATATTCCAAATACAGGATCAATAAAAGCGGTAAAATTAACTTCAACAGCTGGTGCCTATTGGCGCGGCAATGAAAAAAACAAGCAGTTGACACGGATTTATGGTATCACCTTTCCAAAAAAATCTGAGTTGGATGAATACTTAGCAATGTTGGAAGAAGCCAAAAAGCGCGACCACAGAAAATTAGGAAAAGAACTAGAATTATTTGCCTTTAGTGAAAAAGTAGGTGCTGGTTTGCCTTTATGGCTTCCAAATGGAGCAGCTTTGAGAGATAGGCTTGAGCAATTTTTGAAAAGAGCGCAAATTGAAGCAGGTTATTCACAGGTATATACACCACATATTGGGCATAAAGATTTGTATGTAACAAGCGGGCACTATGAAAAATATGGTGCAGATTCTTTTCAACCCATCAAGACACCAAACCCAGACGAAGAGTTTTATTTAAAACCAATGAACTGCCCACATCATTGCGAGATTTATAAAACCAAACCCCGTTCTTATAAAGATTTGCCCGTAAGGCTGGCAGAATTTGGGACAGTTTATCGCTATGAACAAAGTGGAGAGTTGCACGGATTGACCAGGGTAAGAGGGTTTACGCAAGATGATGCACATTTATTTTGTCGTCCAGACCAAGTAAAAGAAGAGTTCATTAAAGTGATAGACTTAGTGCTTTATGTTTTTAGAAGTTTAGGTTTCACAGAGTTTAATGCACAGATATCATTGCGCGATAAAGAAGATCGCAGCAAGTATATTGGCAGTGCTGAAAACTGGGAAAAAGCAGAAACAGCCATTATAGAAGCAACAGAAGAAAAGGGTTTACCAACCGTTATTGCCTATAACGAAGCTGCATTTTATGGACCAAAACTAGACTTTATGGTAAAGGATGCCTTAGGAAGGTCATGGCAATTAGGTACCATTCAGGTAGATTATAACCTGCCCGAAAGGTTTGAATTGGAATATATTGGATCTGACAACCAAAAACACCGTCCAGTGATGATTCATCGTGCTCCTTTTGGAAGTATGGAGCGTTTTGTAGCGGTATTAATTGAGCATACCGGAGGCAATTTTCCACTTTGGTTGACTCCAACACAGGCTATTTTACTACCAATTAGCGATAAACATAACGAATATGCGGAAAATGTTTTAAATTTATTGAAAAAGTACGATATTCGCGCCCTTGTTGACGATAGGTCTGAAAAAACTGGCAAAAAGATACGAGACGCGGAAATAAGCAAAGTACCATACATGCTCATAGTGGGTGATAAAGAGATGGAAACTGGCTGCGTTAGTATACGAAAGCACGGAGGAGAAGACCTAGGAACAATGAAAATAGAAGCATTTAAAGAATACATACATCACGAACTAAAAAGCATTTTTGAAGAAAAAGAAACCATATAGAAGGGGCAGGAAAGAGGATCCGCATAAAATAAACGAAAAAATTCAAGCCAGCCATATAAGGGTGGTTGGAGAAGGAGTAAATGACATTATGGAAAAAGATAAAGCCGTTGAATTGGCTTTTTCCAAAGGGTTAGACTTGGTAGAGTTGAGTCCTAATGCCGAACCTCCGGTTTGTAAAATAATGGACTATAAAAAGTTTCTTTATGAGCAAAAGAAAAAGGCTAAAGAAATGAAAGCCAATCAGGTTACCAATGAAATAAAGGAAATCAGATTTGGACCAAATACCAGTGAGCATGATGTTGAATTTAAAATGAACCACGCTCGTAAGTTTTTGAATGAAGGAGCTAAGGTACGTTGTTTTGTGTTTTTTAGAGGACGTGCTAATATTTATAGAGATAGAGGAGAAATTTTATTACTAAAATTTGCCGAAACATTAACAGAAGAAGGCATTGCAAAGGTGGAAAGTTTACCAGAAAACGAAAAAAATAAAATGATTATGGTGTTAGCACCTGCAAAATTGAAAAAATAAGTAAAAATAATAAAACCGATAAATAGAATACAGTTATGCCAAAAATGAAAACCAACTCCAGTGCCAAAAAGAGATTTAAGGTTACTGGTACAGGAAAAATCAAAAGAAATCATGCCTATAAAAGACATATTTTAACGAAAAAATCTACCAAGCAAAAAAGAAGATTAGGACATTCTGCCCTTGTTCATACAAGAGACATGTCTAATGTTAAGTTTATGCTTTGTATAGGTAAATAAGACTTTTAAAATTAAAAAATAACCATGCTGATGGCACCAAAGAATGAATTAAAACAATCATCGCCAGAAGCAAAAAAATAAAAATAATATGCCAAGATCAGTAAACAAAGTGGCCTCAAGAGCCCGAAGAAAGAAATTATTAAAGAAAACCAAAGGTAATTGGGGTTCTAGAAAAAACGTATGGACCATTGCAAAGAACACCTATGAAAAAGGACAGCAATACGCATACAGAGACAGAAAAACTAAGAAAAGGGTGTTTAGAGCCTTGTGGATTCAAAGGATAAATGCAGCAGTGCGTTTAGAAGGAATGAGCTACAGTGAATTTATCGGTAAACTGAAAGCACAAAACATTGATTTAAACAGAAAAGTATTAGCAGATTTGGCCATGAATGAGCCTGTAACTTTTGCTGCTATTGTTAAACAAGTAGCAAGCGGGAAAAAAGTAACAGCTGTGAAGGAAACCAAAGCGGAAGCAGAAGTTGAAAAACCAAAAGCCAAAGCAGAAAAACCTACTAAAAAAGCAGAAGATAAAGCAGAAACTAGTAAATAGTTTTTGTTTATAACAATAAAAAAAACCAAACTTTACAGTTTGGTTTTTTTTTGTGCTTAAGAAACTTGAATAGCACTAATTGCTCCAAGCAATAAAATACTTCGTAACCTTCTTTTTAAGGGCATCTAAATTGTAATTATCGGAAGCCTTGGTGACATCTAATAATTGACCATTTTTCATTAATATATTAATATCCTCACCCTCTTGCATGTAGGCATTGTTAACCAAAGTACCTTGCCAAACTAAAAAATTAGCTTCCTTATCGTACAATACATATCGCTTTTGAATTTCTTTTAATTTTAATTGAAATAAACCATCATCAAAAGGTTTAGTATTCAATTTTATCTCCCATAAATTTCTTTGCATAAATTGATTGCAAAGTAATTTTAGTACAGGATCATTACTTTCCTGACCCTGTTTAATTACAAAACTAATGTCAGCATCATCTAGCTTTAAAAAGGAATCCAAAATGGTTTCGTAGTCCTTAAAGCTTTCATTCAAAAATAAATGTAAAAGTAAAGTGGGTTTCATTGCATCTGTTTTTAACAAAAAGGCAATTCTTTTTAAAATTTGCTGTAGCATGCAATCAGCAATCACAACCGTTTTATGCAAATACACTTGCCAATACATTAAACGCCTAGCCACCAAAAATTTCTCTACACTATAAATACCCTTTTCTTCAATCACTAAACTATTGTCTGCCACATTCAGCATGTGTATTAAGCGCTCCGCTCCCACTATGCCCTCATTAACACCGGTATAAAAACTATCTCGAGTTAAATAGTCTAACCTGTCCATATCCAGCTGACTGCTGATTAACTGATGCAGATACTTTTTATGATACTTATTTAAGAATATATCGATGCACAAGTTCAAAGCCCCGTTAAATTCTTGATTCAACAATTGCATAATACTTAGCGATAGTTTTTCATGATGAATGTCTTTGATCAATGAAAACTCTAAGGTATGTGAAAATGGCCCGTGCCCAATATCATGCAACAATATACCACAATAAAGCGCTTCTTCCTCAGCATTTGTAATTTCAACACCCTTTTCTCTCAAAAGTTCCACAGCTTTGGTCATTAAACAAAAGGCACCCAAAGCATGCGCAAAACGTGTGTGATTTGCCCCAGGATAAACCATTTCTGTATTACCCAATTGCTTAATTCTTCGCAAGCGCTGAAAATATGGATGCTCAATTATTTTAAAAACCAAGGGCTGGGCAATGGAGATAAAACCCCAAACAGGGTCATTGATAATTTTGTGTTTGTGCATAATTGCCTTAGCAGGCAAAGATATGAATATTGCATAGCTTGACAATTTTAAACCTATCAAAAAAAATAGCAAATAGTAAATACATTGGTCAAAGGCTTTACATTTGCATCAGTTTAGTGAAAAAATCATTTGAAACCATAAAAAGAACGCTCACTTACGCGGGAAAACTATATCATTACATTCCTGAATACCTCATTTTTACGATTCTAGGAATTATTCTTGGATTAGTCAATATTGCACTGCTTATTCCCGTGCTTGATGTATTGTTTGAAACTAGCAAAATAAACGTTGCTACCCCAAAACCTGCATATTCTTTTAGTTTAAATTATGTAATTGATGCTTTCAACTATTGGTTGCAACATACAATTGCTACCAAAGGAAAAATTGCAGGTCTCTCCATTATTTGTCTTATCATTGGTATTTCAAGTTTATTGGCAAATTTATTCCGCTATTTATCTGCAAAAACGCTCATAAGGTTTAAGCTTTATACCATGCAAAACTTAAGAAATGCTTTGTTCAGTAAATACACAGAGAGTGATTTGGTGTTTTTTCAGAAAAATCAGCGCGGTGCTTTGGTAAATACAATTACCAGTGAAGTTTTTGAGCTTGAACACAGCTTACTGAGTGCGTATCAAGTAATACTTAGAGACCCCTTAGTTATCATCTTCTACTTTTCTGCACTTTTCTATATGAGTTTTCAACTCACCCTTTTTGCCCTAATATTCTTTCCATTGGCAGGAATAATTATAGCCATGATTGTTAAAAAATTAAAAAGCTACGGTTATTTTAGTCAGGAATATGCTGCCGCCATGCTCTCTAAAGCCGATGAAACAATTGGCAATATAAAAATCATAAAAAGTTTTGTTGCAGGGAAAAAGGCCAGCGATGAATTTGCACAGATTAACCAAAAATTTACAGCCAATAGCAAGTTGCTTTTTACAAGACGTGAGTTAGCCACTCCAGTATCAGAGTTTTTAGGAGTATGCGCAGTACTTGGGTTGGTTCTTTTTGGCGGTTACCTCATTTTTGAAAGCAGTGCCGCCTTGGATGGGGCAAAATTCATTGGATACATTGCATTGTTTACCCAAATGATTCAACCCTTTAAAAACCTTGCCGGCAGTAGTAGTGGAATCCAACGTGGATTGGTAGCTGCGGAGAAATTATTTTTTTTATTGGATGAAGAACACAGCATCAAAGTTGAAGAACCTATTCAGCGCAAAACGAGTATAGAACACGACATTGTATTCGATAACATTTCATTTGCCTATGAACAGCAAAAAGTTATTGACGGTTTCAGCTTGACCATAAAAAAAGGAGAAAAAGTTGCTTTGGTAGGAGAAAGCGGTGCAGGAAAATCCACTTTGGCAGATTTATGTTCTCGATTTTATGATGTAACTGATGGAGCAATTTTGATTGACGGTGTGAATATTAAAAATATTCCGCTGGTAGATTTAAGAAACCTTGTTGGGATAGTGACCCAAGAACCAATTCTATTTTATGACAGTATTGAAAACAACATTCAATTCAATACCACTAGCGATGCAAATGCAATGTTAGATGCCAGTAAAAATGCCAATGCGCATGATTTTATTACCCAATTGGATGAAGGATATAAAACTATTGTTGGTGATAGAGGGAGTCGGTTAAGTGGTGGACAAAAACAAAGAATTACCATTGCCCGTGCTTTGTTAAAGAATCCGCAATTACTAGTACTTGATGAAGCAACAAGTGCTTTGGATACTGAAAGTGAAAAAGCGGTTCAAAATGCATTGGAAAAGCTAATGGAAAATAGAACAAGTATTATCATTGCACACAGGCTGAGCACTGTTATCAATGCGGATAAAATAGTGGTTCTTAAGCAGGGAAAAATAGTTGAGCAAGGCAATCATGCCGAATTAATGCAATTGCATGGCTACTATGAAAAACTGGTTACAATGCAGCAATTGGCATAAACCACCAATACTCAAATTCCAATTTTGCTTGGTAAAAGTTGTATAAAAGTCTTTTCTATTTTCTTGTTGCACGGTGTTGGGCATATTACTTTTGAAGCATGGCAGAGATAAACGGAAAATTAAATGTAGTTTTAGATAAAGTATCAGGAACATCTAAAAGCGGAAATGATTGGGTTAAACAAGAATTTATTTTAGAGACTGATGGCAGTTACCCCAAAAAAGTTTGTTTCAGTTTATGGGGAGATAAACTTGACATGCTGGCTGGCGTTCAACCAGGTGAGCAAATTAAAGTATCATTTGACCCAGAAAGCAGAGAGTTTAATAGCCGTTGGTACACAGAGTTGCGTGTTTGGAAACTGGAAACAGCAGGAAGTTCACCTAGCCCAAAACCAAAAACGGAAGGTGAAAACGCTTTCCCATCACACGATGCTTTTACATCGGATAGTGAAGGAGATGCAGATGATTTACCATTCTAAATTAACAATCTTAAGATAAGAGCCCAAAATTTTTCCATTGAATTGAAAATGGGTTCTCAAGAAGTGCAAAATAATGTATGAATAATAATTATTCATAAACTGTATCTTTGCGCCTAAATTTTATAAATATTTATGTCCAATCAAGAGATAAAAAGCTTTGATTTTAATTTTGTAGAACTGATACAAATTTGGTGGAAACATCGGAATAAACTCATCATTATTGGTGCAGTTGCAATCATTGCTGCTTCAATTTTTTCTGCTCCATTTTTTATTAAACCCAAATTTAAATCAACTGCTGTTTTTTACCCTACTACTAACAATTCCATTAGCAACGCCTTGTTAACGGAATTAAATACCAGGGCAAATGACCCCTTGGAATTTGGGGAAGAAGAAGAAGCGGAAAAAGCCTTGCAAATATTACAATCTTCAAAACTGCAGGACCGTTTAATCAAAAATTTTGATTTGATGAAGCATTACAACATTAAAAACTCAAATACCCCAAATACAGATTTAGCAAAAAAGATTAGCTCAAATATTCAGTTCGCTCGTACCCGCTATTTATCAATTAAAATTGAGGTTTTGGATCATGATCCTGTGATGGCACAACAAATAGCCAATGGCGTTTTAAACTTGTATGACACCATTAAGAATGAAATTCAAGCTGAAGTTGCCATTCCGGCATTGGCCATCGTCAAAAGAACTTTAGATGCTAAAGAAGCACAAGTGGAGAGTATTCGGGCATCTATGAGAAAAATTGGAGAGCTTGGTGTGACAAATTACGAAGAACAATCAAGGGCACTGGCAGAAGAAATTTATAAAGCCAGAGCAAATGGGAATATGGGCAAGGTAAATGACCTGATGGATCAACAAAAAACGTTGGTTGAATATGGAGGAAATAGCATTTCTTTAAAAGAACAATTGGAGTTAGAAGAACAAAAGCTCTCAGATTTGCGTTTAAAGTTTGAAAAAGCGCAGGTTGACGTGAATGAAAAACTACAAAACTTATTTGTGGTAAGCACTGCCGATCAGCCAGAAAAAAAGTCATATCCAGTTAGATGGTTAATTGTTCTCACAACATTAATTACTACTTTGCTTTTTGCTGGAATTGCCATATTTATCTATGAAAAAATGGTAAAATAATGCCAAATATCTCTTTTTCACCCAAAAAGACTATTTACACCTTTGGCTCAATTGGGCTAATTATTTCTTTAATACTTTCTTATTACGGATTGCATATATCTCCGGTTGTACCTATTGCACTTTTTTTACTTTTTATATTGATAGTAAGAACGGATATCTATATGCTTATTGTTGCTTTTTTAGTCCCCCTTTCTGTGCCCATTAGTGATATTGGTGGGGGCATTGGCATGTCTTTGCCCACAGAGCCAATGATTGCAATTTTAATGCTATTTACGGTGCTAAAACTTTTGGGAGGATACACTTTTGACTGGAAATTCATCAAACACCCATTAAGCATTGCCATACTTTTTAACCTCATCTGGATGTTGTTGGCTAGTTTTAACAGCGTTATTTTTAGCAACTCTATAAAGTATTGGCTTATTCGGTTTATGTATGTTTTAACCTTCTATTTTTTGGTAGGACATTTATTCAAAAACCCACAATATATCATAAAATTGTTATGGGTACTGCTAATCAGCACATTCATTTTGGTATTGTATACAAATATTCGCCACGCAGGAGAAGGTTTTGTAAGAACACACAGCTACTTTATTTCGCAGCCTTTTTTTATGGACCATGGCATTTATGCGGCAGCCGTTGCTATGCTCTTTCCTGCAGCACTGTTTTTTATCGTCAATGGTTATACATTAGGTCTATCAAGAGGCTTGCGTTTATTTATGGTTTTTGTATTTACTTTTATTGTTTTAGGACTGGTATTTTCTTTTACAAGAGCTGCTTGGGTAAGTTTGGTAGGCACCTTTGCATTTTTTGCTTTGATGAAATTGAGAGTAAAATTTTCCTATCTATTATTGGGATTGCTCGTTGGCATTTTTTACATTGTAGGAAATTGGGAAACTTTAAGTTTCAAGCTAGAAGGGAATAAAAAAGGAAGTGATGATGACATAGAAATGCACGTAAAAAGCATTTCAAATATAAGTACTGACCCCAGTAATATGGAAAGAGTAAACCGTTGGCATTGCGCCCTTGAAATGTTTAAAGATAAACCGCTCTTTGGATTTGGACCGGCAACGTATACGGAGGTTTATGGAGCCTATCAAAAAACTTCTGACCTTACGATTATTTCTACATTTTCTGGTGATTTAGGCAATGCCCATAGCGAATATTTTGCTGCCTTAAGTGAGACAGGTTTACCCGGTTTATTGTCTTGGCTTGCTATTGTTGGTCTTTCTATTTTCTATGGAATGCAAGTGTTTTATCGCAGTTTTCTTATAAGAGATAAAAAATCAGGAATTTTGGTGGTTATAGCCCTGTTAGGCTTGCTGAGTTATTTCATTCATGCCTTTTTAAATAATTACAGTGAATTTGACAAAATTGCCGTTATCATGTGGTCTTTTTTGGCAATAATAACTGCTTTATCTATTAAAACTAACCAAAACCAATTAGAGAATGAGTCTTGATAAACGCTTGAAAAAGAAGTTTATAAAAACCATTACTGGACCCATATCCCTTATAGTTATTGTATTATGGGTTTTTCTAGCAATTTTTGCCGTTGTTTTTTCAACGGACAAAACTCCCATGGCAAACAGGATTGAAGGAAACTTAGCCCTGCGGCCAATGGGGCACCATCAACTCACCTACCAATTACCAAATAACCAAGAAGAAATATCCTTTTTAGAACAGCACTTTTGGGGTAAGCCCAATAATAATCGCATTATTCCTGTTGCAAACTACAGTTTTGGTAACCAGCAAGCCATGCTTTCTGTTTACGACCGAGGAGAAGTAAATGACACTATTTTTGTTTCATTAAATGGAATGGACACCAGCACATGGAAAGCCAATTATTTCAAAACAATTTATTTCCCTTTGGGCAGCGACAAATTAGGTAGAGATATGTTAAGTCAGGTTTTGCACGGTGCAAGGGTCAGCATTTTAGTAGGTTTCTTTTCTCTATTAATTGCACTTTTTATAGGTATAACACTGGGTCTTGTTGCAGGATATTATGGAGGACTGGCTGATCAAATTATCCAATTTTTTGTTTCCGTTCTTTGGACATTACCCACCTTTGTTTTGGTTTTGGCCTTTAGTGTATCTTTGGGCAAAGGCTTGTGGCAAATGATGCTGGCCATTGGACTATGCAGTTGGGTGGATATTGCCAGATTGGTACGTGGACAGGTACTTAGTATTAAAGAAAAAGAATACATCCAAGCTGCTAAAATTTTAGGGTTTTCTAACTTGCGCATTATGTTTATCCATATATTACCTGTTCTTAGGGGCAACATATTGATAGTGGCTTCTGCCAACTTTGCAGCAGCCATATTGCTTGAGGCGGGTTTAAGCTTTTTGGGTATGGGTGTTTCACCACCTACGCCAAGTTGGGGTATTTTAATAAAAGAAAATTATACTTTCATCACTTTTAACAAGGCTTATTTGGCACTTATTCCAGGATTAAGTTTAGCCAGTTTAGTGCTATCCGTAAACCTATTGAGCAATACCATGAGGGATGTTTTTGATGAACGGGCTTAATGGTTTTTTGCTTTGTTGTTGCCATGAACTACACCCCCTTTAATATCTTCATTGCGAAGGGCTGCACCCTTTCGCAGAATATATTACGCCCTTTCAGGGCTAGAATTGAGATGCTTTTCCAGTTTTTAGGTACAATGTTATACCAAACACATTTATAAATACAATTGGTATAATATAGTTCAGATTGAGGTATAATAGAATGACTACAGTGGCGGTATTACAACACTCAAAAGTGAAACTTTTACCTCTTTCTAGTAAATCCCCTCAAACTCACCTCTTTCCAAAGCCAATCTGTAGGCTTTGATATAAATTGCCCCTAAATTCTTATAAGGAGGGATGTAATCGTAAAATTTTTCATTGCTTTTAAGTTTCTTTTCCAATCCCTGCCAAAAAACTTTCCATTCCAATGTTTTTCCACTCCTCAGTAAATCTGCCAAATCTTTTATCAATACATCATTTACAGACATTGTTCCGATTTGCTTGGTCGAAATAATCTGAACATCGGCAGCATTTTCAAGTGCTTTAGCCACTTGATGATAGCCACCACAAGAACCTAAAATTGCGATGCGCGTACTTTGGCTCAAGATATCTATGGTGCCATCTAAATAATAACTGTGACCTCTATGAACAGCAATATCCGGATATCGACCCAATGAAGCAAAAAGTGCTGCCAATTCCTCTTGCCCTTGTGCTTCCCTTTCTGGCTTGTTGGCAAAAATCAAAACGGGAAATCCATTTTTAGACCGTATACAAATATAATTTGGTTGATCTATTATTCTCCAATTGGGATCATTTTTAAAACTGCCAATGAAAGAATTGTAACTTGCCCTTCCATCCTCATCATCAAAAAATAAATGTTGCTGTATGTTTTGCCCTCCTTTAAATAAATCATCCGTTTTTAGTTGTGTCAAATCAGGCACGGAAAAAGTGATACGGCCAACGGGCGTAAGTTTATCAATATTACCGCCACATAGTTTGTATAACATACCATAAATAAACTGTCCATAAGCATTGTTAACCATTCTTCGATTAAGGTATTGCATATAAATTTTATGGCTAAAAGTATTGGCCAAAATGCTATCTGTTAAACTCCCATAAATATCAGCAACCACAACAGCCGCCATTATATCACCTGTATTTTTATCCAAATCTGCCACCACCATTTCCAACAATGTATCTTGTTCCATTAAGGACATGGTCTTAAAAAAATCATCCAATGTATTGAAACCCGCACATTCTTTAATAAAGGTTCTAAACTGATTAAACTGAACAGATCTTAAAAACTGTAAACCAGATTGATTTCCCATTCTAGGCTTTAATCTCTCATACAAGCCTAAAAAAGAACTGGTATAAATTTCCTCTTGTGTATATACCATAAGGGTATACAATTCTTTCGCATCAGCATCTACCACTGACCTAAACCTTACAGCGTTTGACGCTTCATGCAACTCATTAATTTTGTCCACTTTTTCATGGCATAGATAGCCTATTCTGCGCTCAATACTCCTTGACCCTAAAATATTTGGGCGCATTCTTTCTGCAATTAACCAATTCAGATTTTTGTCTGCATTGTCATTCATCACCTCAGAGGCAGCAAGGGTCAACCTTTTATGCATGATGGCATCTATATTGATAAAACTGTTTGAACTTTGTCCATAGGTTCTGTAAATCTCCAATATTTTTTTAACAACACTGTCATTGGAGTTATAAATAGCTTTGGCTGCTGGTGAGCCGGTGCCTAAAAATTGCTTCGCTGTATGCGGATCATCATAAGTAATCGCTCTTACAACATTAGACAAATAGGGAGCTTTGCTGTAATCATAAGCGGCACCCAATGTCTCTAATGGGTAACTTTTTCCAACAAAAAGCAAGAAACTCTCAGCAAAACTACGATGGTTAAACAATCCTATAAGTTTTAATCCTTCTGTATAATAAGATTTACATACCTCCAGCGCCAAAGCATCAGTGCTGCCATCATACAATCGATTGATAATTTTAAAGGATTTTTCGTAATGATTTAGTTTGGCATAATTGCTATGATTGATTTCCTTTAAAAACGGTAGCAATTTTATAATCTCCTTGTTCCTATCCAATAAATTTGGGTAATGAGTCAACAAACTCATCTTTAAGGTATCGATTTCTGCAATGTAAATAGCCGTTGCCCTGGCATTTATTTCATCCGTTCCAATATTTATAAAGCTGTCTGTCTTCCCGTCTAAGGCATCAATTCTATTTTGTTCGCGATCAATAGAATTCATAAAATCAACCTGTGCTTGGGCAGCAATAAATAAGGAAAATAATAAGAGTGTTGAGAATATGTTTTTCAAGTGATGCAATTTAACGCAATAATTCCCACAAAACCAATGCCACACTAACAGAAACATTGAAACTGTGTTTGGTGCCAAACTGCGGAATTTCAACACAAAGCATACACTGCTTAATGATATCAAGCCCCACGCCATTTACTTCATTTCCAAAAACCAAAGCAATGGGCTGTTGTACGATGGTTTCTTTTTCTAAAGGAATGCTTGCTGAGGTTTGTTCAATCGCAACCAGTTGATAGTTATTCAGTTTCAGTAAATCTACAGCCTGTTGCGTACTTTCAAAATATTTCCAATCAACAGACTGCTCTGCTCCAATGGCTGTTTTCCTAATTTCTTTATGAGGGGGAGTTCCAGTAATACCACATAAATAAATACTTTCTATAGAAAAGGCATCCGAGGTTCTAAATATACTTCCTACATTGTACAAACTCCGCACATTGTCCAACACCACAATAACTTTGTGCTTGGGCTTGTCTTTGAATTCATTGACTGAGAGTCTATTGAGCTCTGATGTTTTAAGTTTGCGCATAGGAAAAAGGAAAGTAGGCAAATTTACAGCTAAGAATTTTAAATTAACCTAAAATATTCCGCCAACTTACCCATGCTCCATAATTGTGCATGAACTATCTTTGTGGCAAAATATGAATACCAAAACAATAACCCTCAAAAAAGGAAAAGATAAATCAGCGCTCAGAAGACACCCTTGGATATTTTCTGGTGCTATTTACCATATTGATGATGCCATCAATGATGGTGATTTGGTATCAGTTTTTAGCAGTGAAAATAAGCTTATTGGTTGGGGACATTATCAAGAAAAAGGAAGCATTTCTGTCAGAATGATACATTATGGGGAAGAAGCGCCAAACCAAGATTTTTGGAATGAAAAAATTGCGGATGCTTACAATTTAAGGAAAAGTTTACCTTTTTTATTAAACAATAATGCCAATGTATATCGCTTGATACATGGTGAGGGAGATGGATTGCCCGGCTTGGTTATTGATGTGTATGATGAAAACATCGTGGTGCAATGCCATTCTTTGGGAATGTCTTTAAGTGCTGAAAGTATAGGATTGGCATTACAAAACCAATTTAAAAAGACGGTTAAAAATATCTATTTAAGAGAAGCGCACTCAAAAGAAGAAAAAGAAGGTAAATATTTATTGAGACAAAATGATGAAACAGCATGTTTGGTAAAAGAATACAACTGCTCTTTTAAAGTAAATTGGGAAGAAGGGCAAAAAACAGGCTTTTTTATTGATCAAAGAGAAAACAGACGCATTGTGGCATCATACTGCAAAGGCAAAACAGTACTGAATGCCTTTTCTTATACTGGAGGTTTTAGCATGGCTGCTTTAAAAAATGGAGCAAAGCATGTTACCTCTGTTGATATTTCTGCCAAAGCCACAGCACTTGCCAATGAAAATGCAGCCCTTAATGATTGCGAAGCAAACCATGAAGCCGTTACAGCAGATGTGATGTCATACCTTGCGCAATTAACTGAAAATTTTGATGTCATCATTTTAGACCCTCCTGCATTTGCCAAGCATCAAAGTGCTAAACACAAAGCCATACAGGCATACCGTAGAATTAACCAAGAAGCCATTGCCCGTATCCCTAAAGGTGGATTTTTATTTACCTTTAGCTGTTCTCAGGTTATTGACAAAATTACTTTTGAAGGCATTATTCGTTCCGCTGCAATCAACCTCGGCAGAGAGGTGAAAATTATTGAACGCCTTAGCCAACCGCAAGACCATCCTATTTCTATTTTCCACCCAGAAGGTGATTATTTAAAGGGATTGGCGCTTTGTGTTTTATAGTGTCCCGATGTCTATCGGGAAGTAGATAGTCGTTAGTGATTAGTAGGCTTGCGCATCTAAAAGCATAACGAGATTCCTCGTTAAGGCAGCCATGTTCCGTCATTGCTAGGAACTGAAGCCTGCCCGACCTCTGGCGGGCAATCTCTCTGGACCCTAACGATGTAGCTACTTTACCCCCACCACTTTTCAACAAGCGTTTATAATTTGGTTGTTTTAAGTTATTATTGTGGGGCAGTAAATAGCCCAACAAAATAGGAATATACGACACTAGCAAGTTGGGATTTCGTATAGCGGGATGTTAAATATTAATTTCCTCATAATGAAATTACCCTTAAGTATAGATAATTATTATTCAACTAACTTGACAAAAGAGCAAGTAATTGAAGTATTAAACAATCTTGACATTCAAAAACAATTCAGGGGTTTAAGGACAGATGAATTTATTGTTGAAACTACTGATAGTGGCTTTATGGTTGGACGTAATACATCTGGATTAGATGGTTTTACATTAGAGGAGTATCCAGTAATTGAAGGCGTTTTTACTTGCGATAAACCACTAACAATAAATATTAAAATTAAACCAAGTTATTCCACAATTGTATTTTTCTCAATATTTGTTTTTATATTTATACCAGTTGGACTATTTTCTGACGAAATGACAATCAACCATGTACTAAGGGAGCCTACAATTTTTGAGAGACTTCTATTTGCAGGAGTAGGCAGTATTATTCCAGGCTTGTGGGGTTATTTTGGATATATAAGACCCGTAAAAAAAGCTAAGATATGGATAATTGAAAAATTGCAACTATATGTTATCTGAAGCAACAAAAGCTAATTTTACCCCCTATGTGGGTCTTCGGCACGACACTCCAGAGCTAGTGAAGCCTCACTTGAGCTAAATATTTTTCGCCCCAACAACTACCTAACGATGGACATCGTTACCACCTAACTACTTAACCTCCCGTTGAACAACGGGACAACCAACACAAAAGACTATTGAGAACTTGTTAATCCCTTTTAAAAGGATATGGGTAAATTGCGCATTCATTCCAATTGCATGAGTATAAAAAAGCCCTACGCAGAAACCCCGCTAATGAAACAATATTACACCATCAAGGCTAAACACCCGGGTGCGTTGTTGTTGTTTAGGGTAGGCGATTTTTACGAGACGTTTGGAGAAGATGCCATCACGGCTTCTAAAATCTTAGGCATTGTGCTTACCAAACGTGCCAATGGTTCAGCCAGCCATGTGGAGTTGGCGGGTTTTCCGCACCACAGTTTAGATACCTATTTGCCCAAATTGGTTAGAGCCGGGCAACGGGTGGCTATTTGTGACCAACTAGAAGACCCCAAACTCACCAAAACCATTGTAAAAAGAGGTGTTACAGAGTTGGTTACTCCCGGTGTTTCTTATAATGACAATGTTTTAGAGGCTGGAAAAAGCAATTTTTTAGCAGCCATTCATTATGAAAAAGACCAGCAAGGCATTGCCTTCTTAGATATTTCTACGGGCGAGTTTTGGGTGGAACAGGGCAATGAAATCCACATTTCAAAACTGTTGGGTTTGTTAAAACCAGCAGAGGTGATTGTGAGCAAGGAGCAGCATAGGAATTTTGAAGAAAAATATAAAGACAAATATCTTTGTGAGTATTTGGATGAATGGATTTTTCAGTATGATTATGCCTTTGAAAAACTGAACAATCATTTTAAAACCACCACGCTTAAAGGTTTTGGTATTGATAACATGGGCTTGGCTGTTATTGCTGCTAGTGCTTGTCTGGAGTATCTATCCCAAACCCATCACAAGGAAACAGGACACATCAATGGTATAGCCAGATTGGCACAAGAAAATTACATGTGGATTGATGAATACACTGCACGTAATTTAGAATTGCTTTATTCAACTGCACCCGATGGAAAATCGCTCATTAGTATTCTGGATAGAACCAAAACACCCATGGGCAGTCGCTTATTACAAAAGTGGATTGTGATGCCCCTCAAAGACACCAAGAAAATCAATGCGCGATTAGACATTGTTTCATTGTTTACCACAGACAATATTTTAAATGATCAACTGAATGGTTTATTAAGTGGAGTTGGGGATTTGGAACGCTTAATTGCTAAGGTTGCTTTAAAAAGAGTTGGCCCAAGAGAGATAAAACAATTGGAAAAATCATTGATGCATTGCGGTCAAATTAAGGCATTACTGCAAAACCAAACTGCATTTAAAAATTTGGCGCAAACATTGGCAGATACCCAAGATATTGTCACAGAAATTAGCGCTGTGATTGAAGATGAACCTCCATCTTCTGCAGGAAAAGGAGGAACATTTAAAGCTGGGTTTAATCAAGAATTGGATGAGCTAATGACGCTTTCATCCAATGGAAAGGATTTTCTAAAAAAACTCAAAGAACGTGAAACAGCCTTAACGGGTATAAGTTCTTTAAAAATAGGTTTTAACAATGTATTTGGGTACTATTTAGAAGTTACCCATGCCCACAAAGACAAGGTACCAGCAGCATGGATTAGAAAACAAACACTGGTTAATGCAGAGCGTTATATCACCCCAGAACTAAAAGAATACGAAGAAAAAATACTAAAAGCGGAATCATTAATTGAGCAATTAGAAATTAGTTTGTTTGAAGCTTTTGTAGAAAAACTACAGGCACATGTTTCTGCAATAATGTTAAATGCGCAAGGTTTGGCTCAAATTGATGTACTCAGTAATTTTGCCCGCATAGCCCAGCTCAATCACTACTGTAAACCGATCATCGATGACAGTTATAGTTTAGACTTGGTAGATTGCAGGCACCCAGTGATTGAGCAAAATCTATCGGCTTCAGATGAATATATCCCCAACAGCATAAAGCTAGACAATGCCAACCAAAGAATGATTATTCTTACAGGCCCCAACATGAGTGGCAAGAGCGCTGTGCTAAGGCAAACAGCATTGGCAGCCATTATGGCCCAAATGGGTTGTTTTGTAGCCGCAAAGTCCGCACACATTGGCTTGGTGGACAAAGTATTTACGCGCGTTGGTGCCAGTGATAATCTCTCTTTAGGAGAAAGTACTTTTATGGTAGAGATGATTGAAACTGCTAGCATTTTGAACAATGTATCCAACCGCAGTTTGATAATTTTGGATGAAATTGGCAGGGGAACTGCCACTTTTGATGGCATTAGTTTGGCATGGAGTATTGCAGAATTTTTGGTCAATCACCCAGAAAAACCCAAAACACTTTTTGCTACCCATTACCATGAACTCAATGAGTTACACACCAAAAATGATGGAATTGTAAACTACCACGTATCCATAAAAGAATACAAGGACAAAATAATTTTCTTACGTAAACTGAAAGAGGGAGGAACAGAAAGCAGTTTTGGTATCCATGTGGCAAAAATGGCGGGTGTGCCACAACCAGTGCTTAAAAGAGCTGCATTAATTCTAGCCGACTTAGAAAAGAATCGTGCATCATTGAGTGGAAAGGACACTTTGAAACAAATTCCAAAATCTAGTTTTCAGATGAACATGTTTCAGATTGATGACCCTGTAATGGGTAAAGTAAGACAAATATTAGAATCGCACGATGTTAACAGACTTTCACCTGTCGAGGCTTTGCTTATTTTAGCAGAAATGAAAGAGGTGATAGAGGAGAACTAATATGCTACACAATAGCCAACATTAGTCTCCTAATCATATCGTAGGCAGCATTGCTTGTTCTTTCTATAACCCGTTGCCTGTCTCCATGAAAGTGATAACGCTTAATAATGGTTTGTATTCCATCACTTACACCGATATATACTGTCCCCACAGGCTTTTCTTCTGTACCACCACTGGGGCCTGCAATACCACTGATGCCAATGCCATAATCAGACCTAAACTTAACCCGGACTTTCTCACACATATACTTCACCGTTTCTTCGCTAACAGCACCTTTTTCAAGTAAAACTTTTGCTGGTACACCTAGTTCAGTGGTTTTGATATCATAATCATAGGCCACTAAGCTTCCTTTAAAAACTGCACTTGCGCCATCTAGCTCTGTTAGTTGATGTGCAACATAACCTCCAGAACAGCTTTCGGCCATGGTAATCGTTTTTCCTTGCATTTGGAGCAAGTCAAAAACACATTCTGCTGGACTTTTATCCAATTCAGCAAGCACAACTTTTTTACCCAAGAAAGAAATAATCTCCTCCATCAAGGTATCTACTTCTTGTTTTACTTCGTTACCGCCAACAGCAGAGAGTCTTAACTTTACAACACTTAAACTTGGAAGGAAAGCAGGCTTTATGTAATCGGGTAATTTTTTAAGTATTGTTGCCAACTGAATAGCCAACAGACTTTCTGGAACATTAATGGTGGTAATTGTACGGTGATACACCTTACCCATCTTAAAACCATTTCTTACCAAAGGCATTAGCTCTTCTTCTACAATATTTTTCATTTCATAAGGCACACCTGGCATAGATACCAACCACTTATTATCCTTCTTAAAAAGCATGCCGGGGGCTGTACCTTGCCGATTAAACAGCATTTCACAATTACTTGGCAAGTAGGCCTGCTGCTCGTTAATTGACAATAAATTTCTTTTTCTTGCCGCAAAAATTGACTTTAAATGTTCCATTGCCAAATCATTGAGCACCAGTTCAGTTTTAAAATATTCACTCAAGGTTTGTTTGGTTATATCATCTTGTGTTGGTCCTAATCCCCCTGTCATTAAAATTAAATCCGCTCGACTAAAAGCAAGGTCTAAAGCCGATTTAATAGCTTCTTGTTCATCAGCAATGGATTGAATATTTTTTATTGAAATCCCCTCCTTATTTAACACTTGGGCAATCCAAGCTGAATTGGTATCTACTATTTGACCAATTAAAATTTCATCTCCTATGGTAATTATTTCTGCTTTCAAGTGTATTTTTGTAAATTGAATGGAACGCTATTTGTAGCTGCAAAGTAACTAATTTTAGTTTGAGTATTTATTTAAACAACATTAACCTATGAAAAATTTAAAAAAATCTTTATCAACTTTTTTACAAATTATTGCAATGTCTTTATTGCTGTCAAGTTGTGAAGACGTTAAATTAGATCCAGAATTAAGTCAAAGTGAAATTGTTGAGGGATTAAAATCCGCTTTGAAAGTGGGAACCGATACCTCCGTTACCACTTTGAATGCCGTTAATGGTTATTATGGAGACAATTTGGTAAAAATTTTATTGCCTGAAGAGGCTGCTGTTATTGTCAAAAACATTGGACTCATACCAGGTGGCGATGCCCTTTTAGAAGAAACCATCAAAGCCATCAACCGCAGTGCAGAGGATGCCGCAAAAGAGGCTGCACCCATTTTTGTTGATGCCATTACTACTATAACCATTGACGATGGAAAAACAATATTGAAAGGAGCAGACGATGCAGCTACAGTTTACCTGAAAGATAAAACATTTATTAGTTTGTATAATAATTTTCAACCCAAAATAAATACGAGCTTAAGTAAAGAATTGATTCCAGGAGTTAGTGCGCAAAGTAGTTATGCCAGTTTGGTGGATAAATACAACGCTGTTGCCAACAAAAGTTTGGGACTCTTAAAGCCAATTATTGGCAACTCTCTTAGTGAACACACAACCCAAAAGGGATTGGATGGTCTTTTCCTAAAAGTTGCGCTAGAAGAAGGCAAAATACGCAATGACATTTCACACAGGGTGAATGACATTTTGAAAAAAGTATTTGGTAATTGAAAGCACAAAGTTTAGTCTCTTTAAAAAAAGCCCTATCACAACGCACTGATGTGGATGTTTTAGAAATTTGTCTTAAATTAATAAAACTAAAAAAAGAGAACAAAGAGCTCCTTACCTACCTTCTTTTTTATGATGATGAGCAGTTGTTTATTGATGATGTTAAGGAATCTATTGATGAACAATTTGCGCTAATGAATACAAGTCATGGTTATTACATTAGAAAAAGCACAAGAAAAATTCTCAATACGACAAAACGTTTTATAAGGTACAGCAAAAATAAACAGACAGAAATAGAACTATTACTGTACTTCTTAGAAAGACTTTATACGCTAAAACCAAGACACCTGAATAATACTAGGATGCAAAACATGATGGCTCAAACCATTAAAACCATTGAAAAAGCTATTGATACCCTTCATCCTGACTTGCAATATGATTATCATAAATTGTTACAGGAGTCTGCTGCCAGGTGAGAATACACTCGCAGGGCGCAGCTACGAAATAAAAAAAAGTACTATTTCAAAACTTTCAGCAATGCCTTTGCCGCTATTCTACCACTGATAATGGCCGGTGGCACACCAGGTCCTGGCACTGTTAACTGTCCAGCAAAGAATAAATTACTGGCTTTGGATGAACGCATTTTAGGTTTTAAAAAAGCCGTTTGTTTCAAAGTGTTTGCCAATCCGTAAGCATTGCCCTTATAACTGTGATAATCTGCTTTAAAATCATCCAAGCAATAACTCCTGTTGACAACAATATCATTGCCAAAGTCTACTCCAGCCCTATCAACAATGCGCTTAATAAAGGTATCTAAATATTGCTGATGCAGCGCTTTATCGTCTTTCATACCCGCAGCAATGGGCATCAATAAAAAAAGATTTTCGCAACCTTCTGGAGCACAACTACTATCCGTTTTACTACTTAAACTCGCATAAAACAAAGGATTACTGGGCCATTGAGGGTTTTCATAAATCTCCGCAGCATGTTGCTCAAAAGAGGTATCAAAAAATAAATTGTGGTGTAGTAAATTCGGTAATTTTCGCTTCACACCGAGGTAAAATAGCAGAGAAGAAGGGCTCATTGCCCTACTTTCCCAATATTTATGATCATATTTTCTAAACTTTTTGTCCAAAACGGTTTGCTCCAAATACTGATAATCTGCAGCTATTACTATTCCATCACATTGATAAACATCACGCTCCGTTGCTACGGTATCAATTTTTTGTCCTGAACCTGTAATGCTTATTACCTCGCTGTTATAATGGATACTTACCCCTACTGACTTTGCCACTTTCTCAAACGCTTTTGAAATTTGTTGCATACCACCCATTGGAAACCATGTTCCAAGGGTTAAATCTGCATGGTTCATCATGGAATAAAGCGCGGGTGTATTGGCAGGTGTCGCGCCCAAAAATAAAACAGGAAACTCTAAAATTGCCACCAAATGAGGGTGTTTAAATTTACTTCTCACCTCCTTTTGAAGCGAACTAAAAAGTTGCAAACTGAATGATTTGATGATCACCTTCAAATCGAAAAAATCAAAAATCGTATCAGAAATTCTATTGACATAATCTGCCATTGCTACCAAGTATTTGTACTCAGCAGCCTTTAAAAACACTTTAAGTTTGGTTGCACTTCCTTTTTCCCACTGCTCAAAAAGCTGATACAATGCCTCCTTATTTGCGGGAACATCAGCAGTTTCTCCATTTTCAAAAAAAACACGATACGCAGGATCCAATCGCTTCAATTCGTAAAAGTCTGCTGTTTTGAAACCAAAATCCCTATAAAAATTTTCAAAAACCTCTGGCATCCAATACCAGCTGGGCCCCATATCAAAACTATATCCATCCTTTTCCCAATTGCGGCAACGTCCACCAGGTTGGTCATTCTTTTCCAACAAGACCACATTATTTCCTTGTTTGGCTAAATATGAAGCTGCCGTTAGACCAGCAAAACCAGCACCAATTACGATAATTTTTTTTGACATTATTTATTGCTAAACTTCGTCAAATACTTTTTAGGGACAAACAAAAAACCAAATGCCTCTGCCCCTTCTTTGGTCGTTGTTTTGTGGTGAATTTTATGCGCAAATCGCATGGCTTTAAAATATATTGAATTTGCATTCTTAAATAATTTTAAACGTTGATGCACAAAAACATCATGCACCAAAAAGTAAGCCACTCCATATAATGAAATTCCCAAACCCAGATAAAATCGATAATCCATTTCAAAAGAACCAAAAATAATCAAGGATGCACCTATACTGCCAAAAACTAAAGCGAATAAATCATTGCGTTCAAAAATTCCATGACGCGGTTTGTGATGAGATTTATGCCAAGTCCATAAAAATCCATGCATGATGTATTTATGGGTAAACCATGCAACTCCCTCCATAAAACAAAAGGCAAATAGTACTAAAATAAGATTCAACCACCACATTGGGCAAATATAACTGCTCTAGATTAATTTTTGCTTTACTGAAATTAAATTTTACCCAATTCTGTTATTTAAATTTACCTAAAATTACACCTTCAAAAAACCTCTAAAAGCGCGTGCAGCATAATACGACTGTGCACCATTGTGATAGATAAATGTTTGACCATACCTAAAGTCCCCGAAAATTGCTCCACCAAGTTTTCGTATTTCCTCTGGAGTTTTAATCCAGCTTGAAGTTTTTGTATCAAAATTGCCCAACTGCTGCAACTGCCAATATTGCGTTTCATCCAGTAATTCAATTCCCATTTCATCGGCCATTTCTACAGCCGTATTTTGGGGTCTGTGCTCCTTTCTTGCTTCCCACCCAGCTTTATCATAACACAAACTTCTCCGTCCTTTTGGACTCTCCTCAGCGCAATCAAAAAATACAAATTGCCCAGTTTTAGCATCAAAAGCTACTACATCCGGCTCGCCACCCGTGCGTTCCATTTCATATAATGACCAAAGCTTGGATTCATTGGAGTTTAATTTTTGTGCTATATCAGCCCAAAGTATATCCTTGTGACGGTGCATGTTTTTTTCAAAACGCGCTTTTAAAGTAATGAGTAGTGCTTTTTTCTCTTCTGGTGATAACGCTTTTTTCATATGCTTTTATGTGATTTTTTTTAAAGGTTTTCATTGAGCCAATTTTCAATCAATTGCTTTCCTTGCAGTGTTAAAAAGGACTCTGGATGAAACTGAAACCCTGTTATACGGTAATGCTTATGTTGTAGACCCATAATTATATTTTGACAAGTTGCAATCACCAATAAATCTGTATTTTCTATTTCCTTGTAGGAAACTGCCCAACTGTGGTACAAAGCAGCAGGAAATGGACTGTCTATTTTATTAAAAACAGGACTGTTGTTATGCTCCACCTCAATTTGAACACCATGATTTAAAACTCCTAAATTATACAAAGAGGCACCAAAATAGGTGGCGATACTCTGGTTACCGAGACAAATACCCAAAATGGGCCTTTCTACACCCTGTTTTATACCAAATTGCTCAATAACCTTATGCATTAAGGGTCTCTCTTGCGGTAATCCAGGCCCGGGAGAAAAAATATACGCATCTGCCAAAGGAATCTCACCTTTAAAATTTGATGACAAAATCAATGGTTCATCGATGTTTAATTGCCTCAATAACTCTACAAAATTGTATGTAAATGAATCATTGTTATCTAAAAGTACAATTTTAGGATTCTTTTGCATTTTATTTGTGCAATAATAATGAAAGCAAAGGGTTTTGACTTAATGAATGAATGGGGGGCAAAAAAAATTCCGTTTGTTTTTTTTCTCAACTATGAAAAAACAGCATTTATTATCGAAAAATTAAACAATTTATCAGGTGATAAAATCCTTTTTAGTTTTGGAGATTACAAGCACCATTTTAAGCATGCTCCATTAAAAGTTAACCCCTATTTGCGGCCGCAACCAATACCGTTTAATCAATACCAAAAAAAATTTGAGCAGGTAAAACAGGCGCTTCAAAATGGAGATAGTTACCTACTAAACCTTACGTGCCAAACACCCATTGCCTGTAATTTAAGTTTAGACGATATTTATTACAGTTCTAAGGCCCTATTCAAAGCTAGATTAAAAGATAAGTGGGTTTTCTTTTCTCCAGAAAGATTTATCAGCATAGAAAATAATGTTTTAAGTACTTTTCCAATGAAAGGTACCATTGATGCTGCTATTCCAAATGCTGAACAACTTATTTTGGATGATGAAAAGGAACGCTGTGAGCACAACACCATCGTTGATCTTTTGCGCAATGATATAAGCATGATTGGGCTTAACACAAAGGTCGAAAAATACCGTTTCATTTCTGAAATTCAAACTACGGAACGCAAACTTTTGCAAGTTTCATCGGCTATAACCGCTGACATTAAAACCACCTGGCATGCGGAAATTGGCACTATTTTAGACAAACTGACACCTGCTGGATCTATTTGTGGAGCACCAAAACCCAAAACATGTCAGCTTATCAAAGATATTGAAAACTATGACAGGGGTTACTATACAGGTATAGCCGGTGTATACAATGGCCAAACTTTGCACTCATGTGTTAATATTCGTTTTATTGAACAAACAGAACAAGGCATGGTATTTAAAAGTGGTGGAGGCATTCATAATCTCAGCAGTGTAGAGGATGAATATCGGGAAATGAATAAAAAGATTTACCTGTCGTTCTAAAAAAGATGAATACTTAAGCCTTTTTAGCTGCTCCGTTGGCTAAGCTCAAAATATCTCTATCAAACAAATACAAACCGCTTTTATCATCACCAATCATTTCCAATTTGTCATTGATATTTCTAGCCAAACGCTCTTCTTCTATTTGCTCACTAACATACCATTGTAAAAAATTATGAGTGGCGTAATCCTTTTCTTTCAGAGAAAGGTCTACCAACTCATTGATGCTATCACTTACCGCAATTTCATGTTTTAACAATTCTCTAAATGCGTGACCAACAGATGGAAAAGTAGCTATTGGCTTTTCAAAGGATGGAACAGCGGCAAAACCTCCCCGTTCATTAATATAGTGAATTAATTTTAACATATGGGCTCTCTCTTCATCTGAATGTAAATAGAAAAAGTCTGTAACACCCTCAAGGCCAGGTTGTATTTCTGCCCAACTTGCCATCGCCAGATAAATATTAGAAGATTGTCCTTCCATTTTTACTTGCTCATTGAGCGCATCTTTCATTTTTTCACTTAACATACTGCAAAATTTAAACTATTACAGCAATAAAACAAGCGCTATAAGTTAAAGTTCTCCATTGTGTTAAAATTTAGAACTGAAACAAATAAGGATTTATCCAGCCGTATTGTTATCCCCTTCATCTATCAAAGGTTCATGAAAACTTTGTTCAATCAAAACGGCATCAAAATCCTCCACTATTGGTTTGCCTCCATCAGCAATTATACCGATAATCATTGTAATATTAGTACTTAATACAACATACATGAGCAAAGCCATATTTACCTCTGGTAATTTTAATTCATCGGGAATCATGAAATACAGCAATACGGTAATCAACCCTCTGGGTGATATAAAAACCTCTGGAAATATTTTTTTCTTGTTTTTACTGAATAAGTACAAAAATACAAACCGACAGAATAGAATACCTCCAAACAACAACGTTCCATTAATGAGCACTTCTAATTTAAAAAGCTCGGTAATATCTATGATATAGCCAAAAATTAAAAAGAAAAAAGTCTTGATGAGAAAGGCACTCTCGTAGGTTATTTGATGCATTCTTTCAAAATCCTCATCGTATCTATCATATTTCAAATACCGATTGAAAACTCCAAAGTTAAACTTATGAAGGTTTCTAAGCAAAAGGCCAAAAACCAATATAATGAGCAATGTAGAAAGGTGAAATACCTTTCCCAATGAAAATACAAAAATCAATATGGCAATGATTAAGAAAAACTTTATTTTGTGTCTTAATCTGCTCAACACAAACACCAATATGAAACTGCATATCACTGCAAGGAACACTAGCAATATCATATTCCATCCTAAATTTACAAAAGAACCTATTTTAATATGCCTATTAATGATAAGGAAGTTGAATAAAATAATTCCAAGAATATCAGAAAAAGAGCTTTCATAAATAATAAACTCCCTACTCTCCTGTTGCAATTTCATTACTGAAGGAATGGCAATAGCAGAACTGATAATTGAAAAAGGTAAGGCATTTAATAAACATTGGTAAAATTCTTGAATGGTGACCAAATGGAAAATAATTCCCAAAACCAAGTTGGTAAAAACTAAAATACCCAATGCAGAAATAAATGCCCAAATTGTAAGTCGCACCTTTTTTCTACTCACTTCCAAATCCAAAGCCCCTTCAAAAACTATTAATATTAGGCCTATGTTGCCTATAATAGGAATGATACTATCAAAATTAACAATTGGCTGATTAAAATAATCACAAATTTGTCTAATACCAATCCCAGTAGCCACCAATAGCATTACAGAAGGGATATTGATTTTGTGTGCTACTAAGTCTAGGAAGTAGGACAACATTACCAAAAGACTCATTAACGTTAAAATTTGATAGACATCCATTTTGCACAAAAATATGCTATTTTATCGAGGTGAGAATATGCAATGTTAAAAAAATACTATTATTTAAAAAATGTATCCTTTTAAGGAACAATATTTGTACTTTTGCACCATTAAATAGCTACAATAAATGGCACGCAAAGTACACAACAACAATACAATTCTAGTACCCATAGACTTTTCTGATACCGCAATCAACGCATTAAACCATGCCATTGTTATTGCAAAAAAATACGACAATGAAATTACATTGTTGCATATCGAAGATGAAGCCACGGAGGCAGAAGATAAATTATTAAAAATTGCCAGTGATTTAGAAAAAGAACATCATATTCGAATCAATACATTGTTTAAAAGTGGCAAAATAGCCAATGTAATCAATGAGGTAGCTGAAGCAGGAAATTATGATAGTATTATGATGGGTAGCAATGGCTCATCTGGAATACAGCTATTTATGGGTAGTAATGCCTCTAAGGTAATTAGAACGGCAACTGTACCCGTAATCGTTGTAAAGGAAAGAAACATTCTTGAAGGTTATAAAAAAATTGTAATGCCCGTTGATTTGACCATAGAATCAAAACAAAAAGTTAGCTGGGCTGTTCATTTGGCACAAAAATTTAATTCCACTATTCATGTTATTTATGAAGAAGAAAATGATGAATATTTTCAGCGAAACATCAAAGCAAGTATCAACCAAGTAGCTGCTATCCTAAAGGATAATAATGTTGCGCATGAATTGATAAAGCTAGATGACAAAACGTATCCAGGTAAATTGTTTGAGGACACCCTGCAATACGCTGAAAAGGTGGATGCTGATTTAATTTTAATTATGACGCAACCCGAAGGAAATATATTGGATTTTGTTATTGGAAGTAACGCACAATACATTGTAAATAAAAGCGAAAAAGTAGCGGTTATGGTTGTTCAACCAAGTGCAACTGGATTTAGTTTTGATTTTGTAGGATAAAACTAAACAAAATGCTATTTTTGCGCAGTATTTAGCTTTTACAAGTTTAAATACTATAATTTTCTAAACAAATTGTACCTTGTTTGTGTTATGAATATATAGATTTAACACAAAAATACAATTATGATAAAAATTAGGACAAACAACACCATTTTAGTACCCATTGATTTTTCTGAAATATCTTTAAACGCATTGGATCACGCCATTGAAATTGCCAAGCGATACAATCACGATATCACGTTATTGCATGTTGAGGATAAAACCTTAAACGCAGATGATGGATTGATTGCTTTGTCAAATAATAAAAGTGCCGTGCATAATATTACCATCAACACTTTAACGAAAGAGGGCAATGTTTCTGAAACTATACACAAAGTTGCACAAGAGGGCAACTATGAAATGATTGTTATGGGGAGCCATGGCCCCTCTGGATGGAAGAGTCTAATGGGTAGCAATGCGTCAAAAGTATCAAGAGGTGCAACATGCCCAGTGATTGTAGTGAAAGAAGAAACACCTTTCAAAGACTATCAAAACATAGTAATGCCCATTGATTTATCCATAGAATCTAAGCAAAAGGTTAATTGGGCGATACACTTGGCGCAAAAGTTTGATGCAACTATTCATTTAATTTACGAAGAGCAAAATGATGAGTACCTCAAAATTGGTATCAAAGGAAATATTATTCAGGTAGCCGATATTTTGAGAGAAAACAATGTAAAATATGATACGCATAAATTGGATGACAAAACGTATCCAGGAAAGCTTTATGAAGATGCTTTGCAATATGCTGATTCAACAAAAGCCGACATGGTGCTTGTGGTTTCACATCCCGAAAGTAAAATTTTAGACTATATTTTTGACAACGAAGCCCAAAACATTGTAGAGAAAAGCAAGTACATGACGATAATGGTTGTTAATCCAAGCAAGGTTGGTTATTTGGTTGGGTCTCCATCCTTTTCTGGGGAATAAGCTTGAGAAAATTATACAAATAGTAAATTTTAAAGTCGCTATGATAGGTTAATGTCCCTTTTATAATTTATACGCTACCGTCATTTCTCTTTTACCCGGTGGTCCAGGTCTTGTTTCAACATTAAAACCAGCAGTTTTCAAATTTCTTTTAAACTGTCCTTGTGCGCAATACGATACCAACAATCCGCCACTATTCATCAGTAGCAATAGCTTTTCAAATATGCCTACTTCCCACATTTCACTTTGTTTATTGGGTGCAAAGGCATCGAAATAAACGAGGTCAAAAGTTTGAAGGGGTTGATAGGCTTGTAAAGTTTGTTGATGCCAACAAAATGTTAAACTATCATTTATAGTAATAATTTCATCCGATGTTGCGTGCATTATTTCTTGCCATAAAATTTGTTCATCAGCATTCTCGGCATTGCAATTAATAACTTGGTCAATCATGAGCTGCTCGATGGGGTATGGTTCTATGGCAATGTAATTAATTCGTTTTTTTTCAGCATGCCTAAAAGTGAGCATGGCATTTAAACCTGTACCTAAACCAATTTCCAATATATTCAAAGGCATTGCATTTGAAACTTTCAAACCATGCGCTATAAAAACATGCAAAGCTTCTTGCCTTGCTCCATGAATACTGTGATAGGTTTCATTAAGGGTTTCATTGAATAGGGTAAAACTGCCATCATGCGTTTCCTTTAGTTGCAGCATAGTTGATTATATTTAATTATTTTTCGCGTGTGCCATCAGCTTATGCGCTAATTTTTCACCTAAGTAGGTATCAATCCATTTGTGGATAATGTACAATAAGGGTGTAAGTACAACAGCAACAACAAACTTATAAATATAATTTACCAAACCTATTTGGAGTACCATTTCCAATGTAAAAACACCACTCAAATAGAAGGCAATATACAAAACTACAAAGCTATCTACAAACTGCGAAACCAAGGTGGAACCTGTTGCTCTAAGCCATAGAAAACGTTCGCCAGTAATCATTTTTATTCTATGAAATACAATAACGTCCAACAACTGCCCTATTAAAAAAGCGACAATTGAGCCAATAATAATCCACAAACCTTGACCAAAAACTGCCTTATAAGCCAATTGCATATTGGCAACTGCAGGATACCCGCCTATCCAAAAGTCAGCAGGCACCAGCAATATTGCCATATTTACCATTAAGAAAGCATAGGCAATCAAGCCCACGGTTAAAAAACTTAAAAATCGCACGCCTTTTTTTCCAAAATACTCATTGATGATGTCTGTAAGAATAAAAACAAAGGGCCAAAGCAAAACACCCGCGGTAAGGTTAAAACCCGGCAAAGGCCAATTGACATTGTTGGCTAAACTTTCAGCACCGAAGCACGCCTCGAGTGAGAAAATTTTTACACCAATAAACTCTGCCAACAGGGCATTACAGATAAAAAAACCACCCAAAATAACGAATAATTTGGTAGTCTTGTTATTCATTAATCCAAAATAATTTCTTGCCCCATTTCAGGAATATCTATATCCATAAAGCCCATTTCTGTTAGTTTTAAGGCAAACTCCTGCTGAACCTCATAATCTCCATGAACCAAAATAAGTTTTTTTACCTTAGCAGTATCCTGACAGGCTAAAAATTCCATCATTTCTTTATAATCACCATGTGCACTAAAGTTGTCCATTGTGCGTACATTGCACTTTACAGGATACTCATCACCAAATATTCTTACGGTCTCATAACCATTTTTAAGCCTGCCTGCCAAGCTATCGGGTGTCGCATATCCCACTAACAAAACGGTACAACGAGGATCTTGAATATTGTTTTTGATGTGGTGCTTTACCCTACCAGCCTCTGCCATTCCACTGGAAGAGATAATGATGCAAGGGTCATCGCTGTTGTCAATTGCTTTTGATGCTTCCACACTGCCGGTATAAATTAGATTTTTAAAATTAAATGGGTCACCATCCCTAGAAATATAGGCTAAAATATCTTTGTTAAAATAATCTCTGTGTCTATTCATTACGGCAGTAGCTTTGGTAGAAAGGGGGCTATCCACATATACCTTTATAGGCGGCAACTTGCCAAAATGCTCCAACCTGTCAAGTGCATAAACCAACTCTTGGGTTCTATCAATGCTAAATGCTGGAATAATCAATTTACCCCTGTTTTCAACACAGGTTTCCAAAACTATTTTCAGTATATTTTCTTCAACCTCCTCTTTAGGTGCATGCAACCGATTGCCGTAGGTAGACTCACAAATGATATAGTCTGCTTGTGGGAAAGGTGATGGTCCAAATAAAATAGCATCTCCAGGCCTTCCAATATCGCCACTAAAAGTTAAGGTTTTAATATTTTCGCCATCCTTAATCCTTAAATTGACGGCAGCGCTACCCAAAATGTGTGCCGTGTCGGTCAACAAAACCTCAACCTCATCATCAATTGTAAACCACTTTTTCATGGGCACTTCCGTAAACATAGCCAAGGCTTGCTCGACATCTTCAATGTCAAAAAGCGGTTCAACGGGTGGTTGCCCTTTCTTTATTCTATTTTTGTTAACATACCGCAAATCGTACAGTTGAATATGCGCTGCATCTGCCAACATTATTTCACACAAATCTCTGGTTGCATCATTGCTAAAAATCTTTCCTCTAAAACCATCTTTTACGAGCTTGGGAACCAAACCAGTGTGGTCTATGTGCGCATGAGATAAAATCAAATAATCAACACTGGCAGGTTCAAAACCCCACATTTTGTTCAATTCAGCAGAATCTTGTCCCTGCCCTTGAAATAAACCACAATCCAACAATATTTTTTTGCCTTTGCTGGTGGTTATTAAATGCTTTGAGCCAGTTACCATTTGGGCTGCTCCAAAAAATTGAACGCTTAGTGTCATAAGTTTGTATTATTGTTTGGTATAGATTTGGTATTTAACAATCTTTGCAAAGATTGATTATAATGCATAGAATTAACAACATTTATAAAATTATTTTTTCAAAGGCTATTCTTTTTTGCCTTGCTTTTGTCTTATTCGGAAAAATCAGCTCCGCACAAACCACGGTTTTGCGTTTATTTGATGAGGCAGCTGAGTTGATGGAAAACGGAAAATACAAAGATGCCATTGAAAAATACGACAGCGTTACCCTTTTTCAAACAACCAACGCCAAACTGTATTATAACCGCGCACTTGCCCAAATAAATCTTCAAAATTATGGCAAAGCATTGGTAGACCTAAACAAAACCATTTCCTTGGACACAGCCATGTACGATGCCTATTTTAACAGAGGCTTCGTTCACACCATTCTTAAAAATGAAGCTTTTGCAATTGGTGATTATGATGTGTATTTAGAGCAATTTCCAGATGATGGTGAAGCGCTATTGGCTAGAGGAAAGCTTTTTTTGAAACAAGAAGAAACGGCAAAAGCCATTGTTGATTTAAAGAAATATACGCAGAAGAATACAACCAATGAAGAAGCGTATTTGGCATTATTTTTTGCATATAAAATGCAAAACAAAATAACCGAAGCATTGACTGCCATTGATGCCGCAATCAATATTAAGGCTTACGACACTAAATTTCATCAACTAAAAGCAGATGTATTGTTTGACCAAAAACGTTATGCAGAGGCTTGCGTAAGTTATGACAAGGTTTTAGGTATTCAACGTGGCAATATTGAGGTAATGGTTTCAAAAGCATCCGCTAAATTTCAGTTAGGCTTAGTAAATGATGCAGTGGCAGCCATGGAATCAGCCATTAGCTATGATGCAAGTAACCCCAACCATTATTACGACAAGGCATTTTACCTATTACAAGCCAAGCGCTATACTGAAGTGCAAGAGGTTGCTGACTCAGCTTTGAAACACAATTATAAAGACATTGGTGCGGTTCATTTTATCAAAGCCATCGCTTATAACAATTTAGGCTTTGCGGAGTCAGCCTGCACATCGTTTACCCTTGCCGCCAAGTTTGGCAATAAAGAAGCCGTTGCTTATGCAAAAAAGTTGTGTGAGGAGTAAGACCCAATAATCGGCAATAGTAGCTATAAAGTAACGACCTGTTATAGGGTTCAAAATATTTTAATTTTCATTAAACCTTGATTTTATGAAATACACTTACACATTCTCTAGAGCAAAAAAAAGCACAACCCCTTATGGTTGTGCTTTTTTTAGAATCATTATTGGTGGTGATTTTACATCATGCCACCCATGCCCATATCGCCACCGCCATGGTGATGATGTCCGGCATCGCTTTCTTTAATATCTGCCAATAGGCACTCTGTAGTTAAGATCATAGCTGCAACGGATGCTGCATTTTCTAAGGCCACACGAGAAACTTTAGTAGGATCTATAACACCTGCTTTAATCAAGTTTTCATATTCATCAGTTCTTGCATTGTAACCAAAGTCATTTTTGCCTTCTTTTACCTTTTGAACAATAATACTACCCTCAAGACCAGCGTTGGCAACAATCTGACGCAATGGTTCTTCCAATGCTCTTCTGATTATTGCAATACCTGTAGTTTCGTCATCATTTTCACCTTTCATGCCTTCAAGGGCAGCAATGGCTCTGATAAAAGAAACACCACCACCTGGTACGATACCTTCTTCTACTGCAGCTCTTGTTGCATGTAAGGCATCATCCACACGGTCTTTCTTTTCTTTCATTTCTACCTCACTAGCAGCTCCAATATACAAAACTGCAACTCCACCAGCCAATTTGGCTAAACGCTCTTGCAATTTTTCTCTGTCATAATCACTGGTAGTACTTTCTATCTGTGCTTTAATTTGCTTAACTCTAGAGTCAATTGAAGTTTTATCTCCACCACCATTTACAATAGTTGTGTTGTCTTTATCAATGGTAATTTTCTCAGCTGTACCCAAATCTTCTAGCGTACAATCATCCAATCTGCGTCCTTGCTCTTCACTGATAACAGTTCCACCGGTAACGATAGCAATGTCTTGCAACATTTCTTTTCTGCGGTCTCCAAAACCTGGTGCTTTTACAGCAGCAACTTTCAGTGCACCTCTAATTTTGTTTACTACCAAAGTTGCCAAAGCTTCTCCTTCTACTTCTTCAGAAATAATCAATAAAGGCTTTCCCGTTTGATTGGTTTTTTCTAGAATTGGTAACAAGTCTTTCATGCTTGAAACTTTTTTATCGTAGATTAATACGTAAGCATTTTCAAGTTCTGCTTGCATTTTCTCTGTATTGGTTACAAAGTATGGAGAAAGGAAACCTCTGTCAAATTGCATCCCTTCAACTACCTCAACAGTAGTATCCGTTCCTTTTGCTTCTTCAACAGTAATTACACCATCTTTACCTACTTTTTTCATTGCCTCAGCAATTAAAGAACCAATGGTATTGTCATTGTTTGCAGAAATTGAAGCAACTTGTTGAATTTTGTTGTTATCATCTCCTATCTCTTTTGAAAGACTTTTAAAAGAAGCAACAGCAGCCGCAACTGCTTTGTCTATTCCACGTTTTAAGTCCATTGGATTTGCACCAGATGTTACGTTCTTTAGTCCTGCATTAACAATGGCTTGTGCCAAAACTGTTGCAGTAGTAGTTCCGTCTCCCGCCATATCAGCTGTTTTAGAAGCAACTTCTTTCAACATTTGAGCACCCATATTTTGGATTGGGTCTTCTAGTTCTATTTCTTTTGCAACGGTTACACCGTCCTTGGTAATAGAAGGTGAGCCAAACTTTTTATCGATAACAACATTTCTTCCTTTAGGTCCTAATGTTACTTTTACTGCATTTGCCAATGCGTCTACACCGCGTTTTAGTCCGTCACGTGCATCTATATTAAAATGAATTGATTTTGCCATAATTTTATGTATTTATACTTGTGTTTGTTAATTGAATTTTAAAGAATTGCAAAAATGTCAGATTCCCTCATGATTAAATAATCCTTTCCTTCTACAGAAAGCTCAGTTCCAGCGTACTTACCGTACAAAACAGTATCCCCTTTTTTTACTGTCAAAGGCTCATCTACTTTACCGTTTCCTACGGCTACAATTATTCCTTTTTGTGGTTTTTCTTTTGCAGTATCTGGTATAATGATACCACCTGCCGTTTTTTCTTCTGCCGCAGCTGGTTCTACAAGAACCCTATCTGCTAATGGTTTAATATTCATAGTTATTAAATGTGTTTATATTTGTTAGTTGCTAAATGTCAAGTTATGTGCCAACAGCCTTAAAATGACAGAATGTGTTAAATATGACACTGACCTTTGCCAATTTGGCAGAAAGGGTTCTGAAATAAACCAAAACTTCCTAATAATACTTTTTCATATCCTCAATCCAATCAAATGCTCCTTTTTGCAGCCCAAAATTTAAGTATTTAATGGTTTTACCTTCCTTTAACCATATTTTTTCATAAAAGGTTTTAATATCTAAGAAGTCCGGTCTTTCCTCCCAGCTGTAAATGTCAGCATTATCCTCATAAACGGGAAGTTTACATTCATCTATCACCCTTTTAGTAAAGTTATAAAGCAATTTACTATCCGTTTTTAAATGGATAACCCCGTCTGGTTTTAATAAATCTTGATAGCGCAACAAAAATTTAGGGTGAATCAATCTATTTTTAGCGGTTCTGTCTTTAGGCTGTGGGTCGGGAAAGGTGATCCAAATTTCACTTACTTCATCCTTGTCAAAATACAAATTAATATCATCAATACTAATGCGCAAAAAACGGGCATTATTAATCTTATGCTCAGCACAATAAGTAGCACCGTGCCACATTCTATTTGCCTTTCTGTCAATGCCAATATAATTGATATCAGGATTGCGCTCCGCCAAAGTGCTTGCATAGTGCCCATATCCACAGGCCAGTTCTAATACTATAGGGTTACTATTCCCAAATATTGATGCCCAATTGCCTTTGTTTTCTTTGGCAAACTCATACGTATTGTCCAGTGCTGTAAATTCTGCAAATTGCTCTAGTTTTCTTTTAGCCATTTTTTTAGTTACTAGTTATTAGTCGTTAGCCTTGATGTATGGAAGCTATTTATACCTATAAAATATTCCCATTCATTAACCACTAACTACTGTTTAAAACTTCTTTCTTTGTATTTTTCCAGTGATTATGTTTACTTCAATTTTATTTTCAATAATCGTGCGTATTTTGGCATTTGAGCCAAAATTATGTTTTAATGCATTGTTGAGCGAAATTAAATCTACCTCCATGGCGTCTTCGACAATCAACGCAATTCTTTCACCCAAAGCTGCATCCTTCATGCTGCTGATGTAAAATGGTTTATAAAACAACTTCGATATTTCTTGCTCCAATTGCTCGGCACTAAACTTTACGCCTCCAGTATTGATAATATTGTCTACCCTTCCAACAATTTCAAAGGCGTTGTCCTCAACAAAATGAACAACATCACCGGTATCCAACCATTGATTCCTTGTAACAGCACCTTTAACCTCTAGGCTCTGCTGATTACTAAGGCGACTTTCATATCCATCCAAAAGTTTAAAGTATAAGTGGGGATGTTTGCGCATGGCAATGTGGCTATACGTTTCTGTCATTCCATAGGTAAAGTAGAGCTGAGGGTGCTGTAAATCTCCAAGCTTTTGCTGCAAAATAGCACTGATGGATGCGCCACCAACCAATATGGTATCAAACTGCTTTAAAACTTCTTGGCTGCCACTATCCGTTAAAATATGATACAATTGCATGGGTGACAATGAAATACTTCCACCACCATTGCGCTCCATATTTAATAAGGGATTATTGGAAGGCGCAATAACAGTGCAGGAAACTTGCCAAATAGCAGCCCTAACCATCTGCATAAATCCACCCATTTTATCTGTCGGCAGACAACACAGCATTGGCTGTTCACTAATACCCTTAATGGCTTTGTGGGTTTGATTGGCTGATATCTCCAGAAGGCTTCTATCCAAAGTCATAACCTTGGGCAAACCTGTGCTGCCAGAGGTTTTTAATTGAAAAACATGCTCAGGATTACGCCAATCCTTTAAGAAACTATCGAAACTGGTGTACATTAATGAAACAATTCAATCTCTTTGATGAGACGACTAACTTGAGCTTGGTTATTATATAAATGAAATGAAACACGCATACAATCCAAATCACTTTCGGCAACATACCGCGTAATTATTTCTTTAGATCTTAGGTGATTAACCAAAGGCAAACTGCCCTTTTTTACTTTAAAACTGACCATGTTAGAAGACGACTCCTTTTCAATAGGACTGAGCAACTCAAATCTTTGCTTGTTATCCAAAATAAATTTTTTAAAATATTGCGACAAACCTTGTCCATAATCAAAAATAGTTTGTCTTCCAATGGTTTCCTGAAACTTAACCGCTTCAATGATGCCCGCATAGTGCGCTGAGTTTTGTGTGCCATAATAATAGCGGTGTGCGGTATGCGTATATTCAATGAGCTCCATTTTTCGTCCTTTCAACTCCCAATCTGCACTGTAAGCCCCAACAAAAACAGGGTTTATGCGCTCCATGATTTCCTCTGAGATATACAAAAATCCAGCACCTTTTGGTCCGCACATCCATTTATGAAAACAACTGGCATAAATATCGCATCCTAAATCCTTTAAATCTAAGGGCATCATCCCAAGTGGATGTGCTCCGTCAATAAAAGTAAGTATCCCTCTCTTTTTGGCCTCTTTACAAATCATTTTTAAGGGCAGTAAAGTACCAATGGTGCAAGGTACATGAGGGATAGCAATAATCTTTGTTTTGCTCGTAATTGCCTGAACAAGGTTATCCATATTTTCTTGAACGGTGTTGCCCAATTTCATGGCTTTAACAACTATTCCATCCACCTTTTGTTTATTCAACCAAGGTAGCGCGCCACCAACATGCTCATGCCCCGTCATAATAACCTCATCTCCGGCTTGCAAACCAATGCCCGCAGCAGCTATATTTACACCTTCTGTTACGTTATGTGTAAAAGCAATTTCCGTAGTTTTAATATTTAAGAATCGAGCAACTGACTCTTCTAAAACGTGCTCCAATCCTGAGTATTTGCCTGTTTGATTGACAAAATCAATTCTATTTTTAATAGCCGTTGAAACCACTTTTGGGCTAGGACCAATGGTACCATTGTTAAAAAACAGCACATTTTTGTTCAGTTCAAAGTTTTGGGCATAATCATCCGGGGCAAGTACAATATTGTTATCCCCTTCAGCAAAACTTTTATTGAAGAACAAACCACCGGCCATTAACCCGGTAATTTTTAAAAAATCCTTTCTATTGGTCTTTTTCAAAGCAATAATTATTTAGATGCATCAGCATAATCAAATACCTTTTTTAGCAAAGCAGAAGTCCTTTCTACAGGGTTATCCCGTATTGCATTTTCTTGGTCTCTTATTTCAGAGAATAAACCCAATGTTGCCTTTTCTGTCACATATTGATTTAAATCTGGGTTGATGTCATCTGTCAGACCAACCAAACTCTTGTATCTATTGACATTAGTCACAATGGGGTTCCAATAGTCTAAAGCACCTACTGTTTCTAAAGCATTTTTAATATCAGGCTTAAAGGCGGTATGCAAAGCACTGGTAGTGGTATTTTCTAGGTAATCTGTTGCAGAACCCCTTCCACCTTTTAAAATACCCATTGCGTCATTGATAGTCATGCTGGTAACGGCATTTTTAAAAATTGGCAACGCTTTACCCATTGCATTTTCAGCCCCCTCATTCATCGCCTTTACACATTTATCCAATTGATTACCGATTAAGGCATTAAGAATTACACTGTTTCTAATCTCTGACTCAATATTTCTTACTTCTGGTGGCAACAATATCTTTTTTGCCGCGTCAGCAAAAAATGCATTCGGTTGATTCAGTTTGTTTGTTCCAGTACTAACACCTTTAACAAGTGCTTCTTTAAGCCCTGCCGCCACTTCTGCTTCTGTTGGTATAACACTTGTTGCAGTACTTGCGATGCTGCTTAAAATATCACATCCCGCAAACAATAATGGCAATGCTGCCAAAAAAATAAGTTTCTTCATAGATTTTTTATAATTTAATACAAAGTTCAAACCTAATGCTTTTTTTTCATTTGGTTGACCTCATTACAATAAGTCAATAACCGTTCCATTAATTATTTTTTTTACCGTACAATTTCCGTTAATATTGTTTTTTATAAGCGTGCAGAATTTTATCCAAAAATATGGTATTGTCGTTTCAGTAATAACAGGATATCTGCTGCTATTTGTTATATGTGCTAATGATCCATTTTACGGAGATGCCAAATCAACTATCAGTCGATTAGCAGTGCCTATGTATTACAGCAATTTCAAAATTATTTTTTACCCACAAGGCATAGACCCAGGACATCCCATTTTTTTTCCCATGCTGCATGCTGCCCTATGGAAAATGTTCGGAACATCCTTAATGGTTAGCCATCCTGTAACGTATTTTTTTAGTGCGATGTTGTTAATGGGTGCATATAAAATAGACAAGCACTATCAATTAAAAGGGGTTCTTTTGCTTTTAGTAGCTATCAACCCCATTGTCATGGCACTGAGTGCCTCCCTTAATACCCACATTGTACTTGCCGCTTGTACTTTGTGGTATTATCAATTTTATTTGGATAAAAAAGTATGGGGTATGGTGTTGATGGCCAGTCTAATGCTTTTAACCCACAATGAAGGATTACTCATTTTTATTGCTTTTATAGCAGCACAAGTGCTAGTAGAAAAAAAAATATCTCCACGCATTTTCATTGCTTTTGCACCCTGGTTAGCATGGCTATTTATCCATCAGCATTATTCAGGCTGGTATCTTTTTCCTCCAGAATACGATAATTTTAGGGGATTAGGTAAACCATTAACCCTTGTCAAAAATCTGGGGATTATTACATGGCGTTTGCTTGATTTTGGGCTATTTGCAATAACCCTTTTAGGGCTTTATCAAATTTATAAAAACCGCAGTAAACAATGGCTATTGGTACTGATATTTTCCTTATTACTCACTATAGCCATATGGGTTACTGTAAAATTTGCCATCGCACACCGTTATTTTATTCCGGTATTTTTAATGCTCTCCATCCCCGCTGCACACTATTTTTTAAAACAAAAAAGAACTTATTTGCTGCTTGCAGCTGTGGTAATTTTATCAGGGAGTTTTTGGTATTACCCCGGTAAACAATTGTCTGATGCCAATTTGATGTATAGAAATTATTTTACAATTTATGCTGAGGTTGCCAAGAGCAATTTATCAGATTTTATCTTTTACAGCACCCCACCAAATGAAAGCAATGCTTTTATAACCCATGTTGAGCCTCAAAAATTTAATGACCTATTAAAAATAAAAAACGTGGGCAATCAAGTAAATACTTACCCTCATATCAATGCGGTTTTTGAAAGTAATTTGAATGGACCCTTACCTGATAGTCTTCAATTTTTAATACAACAATGGCCCTATCAAACTTTTGAAAGTGGTCCTGCATTTGTAAATATTTATGTTAGACCAAGCCTTGCACCCAATGGTGCTCAGAACTGGCCACATCGTAAAGTGGGCAATTTTGAACAATGGCTTAAATCAATCAAATCAAAACTTCAAAATTGATGCCCAGTGTAATTTTATTATCAACACTTTTACCGAATACTATTACTTTTCATTTAATCAATATATCTTTGTTTAATGCCAACATTTAAAGGTCAGCTAACTTCCAAATTGCCCAATATTAAAGAAACTATTTTTTCTAAAATGAGCAACATGGCTAAAGCTCACAATGCGCTCAATCTTGCACAAGGGTTTCCTGATTTTAATCCTGATAAAAATTTATTAAAACTTGTAAAAAAACAGTTTGACAGCAATGTGCATCAGTATGCACCCATGCCTGGAATTATTGAGTTAAGAACAACCATTAGTAAGTTGGTAAAGCAATGGTACAGTCAGGAATACAACCCTGAAACGGAAATTACAATTGTGCCTGGCGCAACAGCTGGCATATATGCAGCGTTAACTGCCTTGGTAAAAGAAGACGATGAGGTGATTATTTTTGAACCGGCTTATGATTGTTATGTCCCTGCAATTGTTTTACAAGGAGCCAAACCCGTTTACGTATCCTTACAACATCCCTTTTACAAGATTGATTGGGACCATGTAAAAAGATTAATCAATTTTAGAACAAAGGCTATTGTTATCAATACCCCCAACAATCCTACAGGTACCATTTTAAGTTCAGAAGATTTGATACACCTGCGTGAAATTGTTAAAAACAAAGATATCATTATCATCAGTGATGAGGTGTATGAGCACATTTTATTTGACGGGTATGAACACCAAAGCATCGCAAGGTTTCCATCTTTGGCAGAGCGAAGTGTAATTGTTTCGAGTTTTGGAAAAACTTTGCACTGCACTGGCTGGAAAATGGGTTACCTACTGGCACCTGAAAACTTGATGGCTGAAATCAGAAAAGCCTACCAATACATGATTTTCTCGGTCAATACCCCTTTACAATACGCTATCAATGCCTACTTGAACGAATATCCTGAAAAGATTAGTTTAAATGACTTCTATGAAAAAAAACTCAACCTGTTTTTAGAGGCGCTTAAGCCCTCACATTTTAAAATTACCAGACCGCAAGGCACGTATTTTGCCTTGCTAGACTATGCTAAAATAAGTGATTTGCCGGATATGGAATTTGCAGCGCAACTAACCCAAGTTCACGGTATCGCTAGCATCCCCACTTCTCCATTTTACAAAAACCATTTAGACAATAAAACCTTGCGCTTTTGCTTTGCCAAGGAAGAAAAAACATTGTTACAAGCCGCAGAAATATTATGCAAAATCTCAAAGTAGCGCTTATTCAGTTCAATCCCTTTTGGGAAGATATTGAGGCCAATATCAATAAACTAGATATGGTTTTCAATGCGTTAAAGCCCGACACCCAATTGGTAATTTTGCCTGAGATGTTCAATACTGGTTTTAGCATGAATCCAAAGAAAGTTGCAGAAAACGAAAAAGGAGTTACCTACCAATTTATGGAAAAATGGAGCAAAAAATTTATGATATGTGGCAGCTTTGCTACTGTAATTGATAAAGGTTTTGTTAACAGGTTGTATGTTTTTGACAAAGGAAATTTAATAGGTCAGTATGACAAAAGATACCTGTTTGGTTTGGGGAAAGAAGACCAACACTACCAAGCGGGCAAGAAACAATTGAGTCTTCAAATCAATGACTTTAAAGTTTCCTTTTATATTTGCTATGATTTGCGTTTCCCAGAATGGCTTAGAAATACAGACCATACAGATGTAGCGGTTATAGTGGCAAGCTGGCCTCAAAAACGCATTGAACATTGGGATGCCCTGCTAAAAGCACGTGCCATAGAAAACCAATACTATGTTTTGGCGTGTAACCGTGTGGGCAATGATGGCAATGATGTGGCACACTGTGGGCACTCGCAAATTATAGCCCCCAACGGAGACCTTATTGAAAAACTAACTGAAACCGAAGGGATTGTTTATGCAGAACTAGATAAAACAAACATTACTTTTACCCGCAGAGCACTTCCCTTTCTAAAAGACATGAAAAGCTAATGAAATTAAACGAATTCATCAATAAATATAAAAACCTGGATGCTTTTACGAAGAAGGTGGTTGAAGGATTTTTAACAGGTTTGCATAAAAGCCCGTTTCATGGTTTTTCTGTGGAATTTGCAGAGCATAGACAATACAATGCTGGCGAGGATATTAAACACCTTGACTGGAAACTATACAGCCGAACCGATAAGTTATTTGTAAAAAAATATGAGGATGAAACCAACTTGCGCTGCCATTTGTTGATTGACCGTTCTGGTTCTATGTTTTACCCCAAAAAAGAGGTCAGTAAATTTCAGTTTTCTTTGGTAGCTGCTGCCTGTATGCTGCAAATACTAAAAAAACAAAGAGATGCGTTCTCCATTACATTTTTTGGAGATAAAATTGAAGAAAGTACGGCTGTTAAATCTTCTGGTAGCCATTTTACAGATTGTATCTCCTTGTTACAAAAAAACATGGATACTACGCCATCTGATTCAAAAACCAATACAGGAGAGGTTTTACATTTAATTGCTGAAAAGATAAACCGCAGAAGCTTGGTAATTATTTTTACAGATTTGAATGAATATGCCAATAACAAAGACCTTTTCCTGAAAGGCTTGCAGCATTTATATTACAAAAACCACGACATTCTGTTATTCAATACCGTTGATGAACAACTAGAACTTGCTTTGGATTATGAGGATGTGCCCACCAAGTTTGTAGATGCCGAAACGCAAGAAAGCATCAAACTGAACCCCAAAGACATTAGAGCGCAATACATTGAAAGCAATAACCAATACCGCAAGGAGTTGCTAGACAAATGCCGCCAATACAAGATAGATGCGCACATTGCAGACATCAACAAAGACCTAGAGACAACCATTGCTGCTTTTTTAAGGAAGAGGGGGAAGAGGAAGTGAGGTTTGGCAGTTTTGAGTGGTTAGTTTTTAGTTCTTTTTGGGCTTGCTCAAGCCTCCCAAAGCAACTGGCATAAAAGTTAAAAGTTAATAGCTAAGGGAAGTAAATAATAACAAAACAATTTGGGAAATAATTATTTTGGATGCAACTTGCATATATTGATGAGTTACATTGCAGAAACTAAAATACAAATGAAAAATTCAATTATACTTTTAATCCTAATATTTATTAATATCAGCTTCGTAAATGCTCAACCAGGTCCTTATTCTGGAATTTTGAAATTTAAAGTTTATAAAGATGGTAAAATTATTGATTTGTCTAATAAAAACTGGAAAGTCATTACTGGAAAATATATCTATTCAGAAAAACAAAAACCTTACAAATTTCCAGAATTTTATCAAATAATTCCTAAAGGAACACCAATGGGCGGAATGGTTTCTGATGATTTTTATTTAGATATTATTTTCAAAAAAGATACTATGAAAATTTACACTCCAAGTTTTAGTAGCAAAGATGTTATTTTAGATAGTATTCCTTTTTTAAAAGGCACCTTCAAAATTCCACAACATAATTATGATTTAAAATACATTACTGATACTGCTGCTACGTTGATGTCGGAAGAAGATGAAATGAAAACTGACACTTTCACCATAAAAAGCCAGCCATTTGTGCTAAATAATTTATTATGTTATTGGGAACATTTTTTTGTGATTTATGATAATTTCGGTATTGAAATAGAAGCAAAATTATATGATTACAAGACAAAACAAATTATATTAGAATATTCAGAAAGCCCAAGAAATCCTGAATATTACTATGACTATAAATCAGAATCCTATTTTGATAGCATAAATATGCACTATTTTGAAGATTTTAATTTTGATGGCTACAAGGATTTTAGTATTTATAGTTACGGAAGTATGGCAATGACTAGTGTAACTTCAATATACCTTTTCAATAACAAAACCAAAGTTTTTGATTATTCAGAAGAATTATCGGATAATACAATTGAAGAAATTGATACTATAAAGCGAATACTAAAAACATTTAGTTGGGATATGGAAAATACCTATAATAAAATTCATCATTTTGACAGAAGCGGAAAACTTCTATTTTCAGAGATATTTGACTATTCAAACGAAACAGATGACCTAGTATATTACCGAAAAATTGTAAACCAAAAAGTTATAGAACAGCGAACCAAAAAATAAATGATTGAAGATAAAACCACTTCTACCATTAAGAAAAGCCCTAATTAAAAATGCTAGAAATAAGTTTTTACCGCAAACTCAAACTGCTGCATAAAAATCTGCTTAAACGCAGTGATATTGTTTTGCTCATAAAACAATAGCATGGCCTTTTTATAGTCAATAGAATCAACGGTTCTAAAAGAAATAGGACAGAATTGTCCATGAATAAGTATGGAGTTACTAATAATTCTTGCTGTTCTTTTGTTTCCATCCATAAAGGGTTGTATGTAGGAGATAAGCACTAATGCTAATATTCCCCTCTCTTGGGGTCTGTGCCCCAAACACGACCCGAAGAGCCTTAATGTTTCAAAACTACAAATATTTTTTTGTAAAAGTATGCAACATAATTTTTTCAAACCGCTTAGTTTCATTTAGTTCAAAAGAATTGAAGGTAAAATGTATAATAGTGCTAAACTCTTCATCTCGTTATACATCGGGAAGTTCTTAGTTAGGCTTGCGCAAGCAGAGTCTAATAACGTAGTCCTACGTTATTGCACTCCGCAGAAGCATACGCTAAAGGAATATTCATTTGCTTTATTTTCGTTTTTAAGTTATTTTTGTAATAATTAAAATAGAACAACCCACATGCTTACCCTTCATCCACAATATATTAAAGATGCCAACGGCAAAAAATCTATGGTTATTCTTTCTGCAAAAGAATTTGAAAGCCTGATGGAAGAACTGGAAGACGCAGAAGATGTACGACTTTATGACGAGGCGATGTTAGAAGATGATGGAGAAAGAATTTCACTTGCGGATTACCTGAAAGAAAGAGAATCTAAAAATGGCTAAATACACTGCTATATTATCTAAAAAAGCACGAAAACAATTAGATAAACTTTCTGACACTTCTGCCAAACCAATTATTGATGCCATTGCTGGGTTAGAATTAAACCCACGTCCACAAGGTTACAAAAAACTAAAAGGAAGAAAAGGTTATAGAATAAGAACGGGCAATTACCGCGTTATTTATGACATAATTGACATGCAACTGGTGGTGAATATTATTACGCTTGGGCATAGAAAGGATATTTATGACTAGGGTGCAGTTGTATGTTTAGGTGGATTTTTGACGCATAATTATTGCCTGTTTCCCAAACCTCTCGTCAGAGAGAGTGCGCGCCAAATGACTAATTTATCTGAAACTCCATAAGAAAAACTAAACACAGCCTAGCAGTCATTTACTAATATTTGACTAATTTTTAGGTAATAATACTGCAAAATAATGGCTCAAATTTTGACGCGTATTTCTAAAGTGATTTTTTATTTCAAAAACCCAACCTTTTGTATAATAAGATACGTCATTGTATTTGAAAACCATTTGTGAAAATTGACACAACTATATTAAGAGAAGAGAAAATTGCAAACTACTCTCAACATTTTTCAAATCATGAGTTGAAAAATTTGATAGAAGAATGCTTGGGTAAAAACCGGATTTCCCAAAAAAACCTCTATCAAATGTACTACGGCAAAATGATGGGTTTAGCAATGCGTTACTTTATAAATAGAGATGATGCGCTGGATGCATTGAACAAAGGTTTTCTGAAAGTCTTTCAAAATCTTGATAAATATGGTTTTATCGGCTCTTTTGATGGCTGGGTTTACAAGGTTATTTTTCGTGTTATTATGGATACATTGAGGCAAGGAATAGATCGAAAACGTATGGAATTAGATGTTCAAAATATTTCTGAAATTGCATGGATTAAAAATCCCGCATTGGAAAATTTGTACGCAGAGGATTTGTTAAAATTATTGCAGCAATTGCCACATACAACACGAGCCGTTTTTAATTTATTCGCCATAGATTGTAAAAAACATAAGGAAATAGCAAGTTTACTCAACATCAGTGAAGGAACCAGTAAATGGCATGTTAACGAGGCTAAAAAGAGATTAAAAAATTTAATTGAGCGGAAAAATGAATAACAAAAACTTCAAAAATACAGAAACCCTTTTTCAAGACGGCTTTGAGAATTTTGAAGTATCGTTTGAAAATTCATCGTGGGATAAAATGAACAAACTCCTTGATGAAGATGACAAAAAACCGTGCTTTATTATTTGGCTCAACAAGCAATCAATCACACTAAAAACACTTACAATTATGACACTTTTAACAACATTAAGTATTTCAGTTTATAGCATACTAGGTCTATTTACTCAAAACAACGCAAAATTTAAAAATAATCTAAATATAACTAAAAATAGCGGAAAGAGCCTTTCCACAATTGAAATGGAAAAAAATGCTATAGAGCGCTCTCAGCATGGAAACGAACAACCTCTGGAAATCAATACCAATGCAACTACCTTTATAAAAAATGAGAACAAGAACTCCTCAGAAAAAGACAATCATTCTGGAAATAAACCCACTGCACCATCCGTTCTTAAAACGATACTATCAGCAGATAAAATGGCGGTAGACTCTATGATTGTCAGGGCAGAGGAAACTGCCGAACTTGCTTCAAAAATAAAAGCAGAAATCAATCAAGTAGAAAAAGTTTCCGAAACAATTGTGAAAGATAGTATTACAAAAAAAATAACGCAGAAAAATATTGTATTAGTAAAACAAAAATGGGTCCAAGACCAATATAGTACTGTTTGCAAATATGACCCCAAAGGTCCTATTAAAGATTTTTGGCTTGCCCTTCATTATACGGATCAATACAGTACAAACAATACTAGCAGTAACAGTAAAGGATTTAATTTTCAAATGATGTCTGGAAATCTAAAAGACTGGAAAGATGTTGGAATTTATGCAGGTTTTGATTGGGGAATGCAATTTTATGGCAAAACACCCAATCATCAAGTGGTGATTAATACTGTAAATGAGGACAGTGGCTACACAAGATTGCGCAACAACTCAACAGATTTTATGTTTAAATTTCATTTAGAATATGCCAAACACGCAGTAATACCATACCTAAATGCTACAATGGGCACACGATTATACTACACCAATCAAAAAACAGCAAGTTACTTAAAATTAAAAGACAATGAAAGTAGCTCCACTCAAAATGTTGACTTAAATGCAAGTTTAATGGCTGGAGTTGGAGCAGGAGTGCGGGTAAAAGTGGTTCCCAGAGTATCAATAGATTTCAGGTATGATTATCTACTTGGCGCTAAAACTAAACAGGTAGATTTGCAAAACAGTTCATTCAATGGGCTAAACTACCAAGTAAATAAAAATACGTTTAATCCTTCTAATGGTATGCTGCGTTTCGGGATAATATTTGATTTAAGCGAAGAAAAGTGCCAAAAGCAATTAGTTACTCCTGGTCATTATGAAAACGTTTCTTACGACAGCTTAGTTATTGAGCAACAAGGAGACAGTAGCATCATTGTTTTACCGTGCAACTGCCCTTGTGATGATAAAACAAAGACAGATAGCGAGACTATAGAACCTGACATGGGTGCAATTGAAACAAATGAGGATAGCACCTCCATTGATAAACCATACAGCGTAATAGACAATATTATAGATGTTTTGGACGGTGTAATATCCACAGGCTCAGATGTTCCAACATCTGGAAATAATAAAACAGGCAAGTTTCCTGGAACAAAAGCACCCACTACACCTAAGAAAAAATAAAAAAACCTCTTCTCTTGGTAGCGTTAATGAAGCACTCCAACTTTGTTTCCCTCTTAGGGTCTGTGCCCCAAACACGACCCGAAGAGGGAAAATATTTCAAAACTACAAATATTTTTTTGTAAAAGCATGTACCATAATTTTTTCAAACCACTTAGTTTCATTGAGTTCAAAAGAATTGAAGGTAAAATGTATAATAGTGCTAAACTCTTCGGGTCGCGCAACGATGCATCCCGTTGTACAACGGGACGTTGAGGCGCAGACCCGGAGAGGGAAATATAGCACAAAACCCACCTCTCTATAGAGTGAACTCTCTGATTAAAAATGCTAGAAATAAGTTTTTACTGCAAACTCAAACTGCTGCATAAAAATCGGCTTAAACGCAGTGATATTGTTTTGCTCATAAAACAAGAGCATGGCCTTTTTGTAGTCAATAGAATCAACGGTTCTAAAAGAAATAGGACAGAATTGTCCATGAATAAGTATGGCATTACTAATAATTCTAGCTGTTCTTTTGTTTCCATCCATAAAGGGTTGTATGTAGGAGATAAGCACTAATGCTAATAGTGCTTTTTCAAAAACACTTTCTTTTGCATTTATAATTTTACAACTCTTCTGCAATGCTTCTTTTATTTGATAGGCATTGTCTAAAGGGCGGTAATTGGTGCCAGAAATACCAATTCTTTTGGTTCTCACGTTTCTTTCTATTGCCAATTCTTTTACCAATAACTGGTGCAAATCTTCAATCTCTGAAACACTTAATGGGTTGGCAAAATCAGGGTGAGCAATAATAAAATCAATTGCATCTTTATGATTTAAAAGCATTACTGCCTCCTCTTTTGTTTTTCCAGCAGCGGTTTTCTTCTCTTTTAGCAATTGCTCTGTTTCCAATAAAGAATAAGTATTCCCCTCTATTTGCGATGATTTCCAACTCAAATCTATTGCCAATCTTTCCAATTCATTGGCAAATTGTTGTTCGGTTAATTGCGCAATGTTTTGCAAATATTTTTCTTGTAAAACATTCAGTTTATCTAATTCTTCTGCCGAAAATAGAGCAACAGATTGGCCTAAAATATCCAATAGCTCAAAATTAAAACTTGCTTTTATTTCGCGCTCATCAACCTCCTTTTGATAGTACCTATCAACATCAATGGGTTGGTTCAATAAATAAGTATGCGCTATAAAATATTTAGTTGCCTTGCCCTTTCCTGTTAAAGTTAGGCAATCTTTAGCCAATAATTTTGACAAACTCCTTTTTACCGAGGCAATACTAGTTTTTTCAGACAGATTTTCGTAAATTTCTGTTGAGGAGCAACCTTCATTTTGCTGCACAAATTGCAGTATTTCTTGTTCTCTTGTATTGAACATATTGACCATTCGGCTCACAAATATACTATTTTCAGCGCATATTTAACATAAAGTGAGCCGAATAACATCCTTTTTTAAACTTTTGTGAGCCGAATTAATGGTCGGGCAATCTCAAGTAAGACTTACTGTTTTTTTCCCTCACCCAAGTATTTTCTAATTTGATGGTAACGATAAATTCATAGTTATGGATTATAATTGTGGAGCAAAAAGCAACCTACAAAACGAAAAAAGAAAACACTTTGTGATTGGAGTTTCGTTTATACGGATGTTGTGGGCAATTTAAACAAAACTAAATGCAACCAATATTTCCAAGAAAAAACTGGGCAATAAATACTCTAATTGAATTTAGACAAGGAGGAGTTATATATGACTACTGTAAATATTTTGAAGAACCGGGAGATGGTTGGAAAAAAGAACGTCTTGAATTTAAAGTCAGTCATTTATCTGAGCTATTCCAAGGACTTAAAGAAGAATTAAACCAGACAATACATACTTCAAACAAGATAACAATAACCACTTACTTCGAGGAGTTAAAGCAAATAATTAATAGTTGGAATTTAAACATTGTAGACTCTGGCGAGATTTTACAAGAAGTTGAAGACTGGAATGCAAAAAAATACATTGCTTTTTTAGAAGAAGTTGAGAAAAAATCAACTGAATATTTCAATAAACCTGAAAGAACGAAATACGCACATTTAGAAGAATATGAAAACACATTTTACAGTCCATTTTCAATGGGTTCAGAAACTACAAAAGTAATTAATAAAAACCTTTTTTGTATCGAGGACAAACCAAAACTTATTGATATTCAATATTTAGACAAATACTTAAAAATACTTACAAGTGTTACTGACGAGTTCAATTCTTCGATTTCTAATGAATTAAAGTTGTATGACGCGGGAAAAATAATTTCAGACATAAATGCAGAAAAGTCTTTTTACGAAAAGTGTATTGAAAAGATAAAAAACAACAGAATTATTGCTGGCATCTTGATTGGGTTTTTAATTTATGGAGGAATATCTGAAACTATAAAGTACACTAAAGAAAATCGAGAAAATCTGTTTGGCAATGATGGTCTTTTAAATCAAAAAAAGAAAGACTCAACAACATTAGAAAAGAATTCTCAATCGGAATCAAAGAACATACAAGATTCCACGATAGATATAAACGAAGAAAAACTGCCCACAACATTGTATAAACACAATAGTGGAGACAGTGCTGAAACAAATATCAGTAAACAAAAACAGGTTAAGACTAATCCGAAAAATTAGCGATTTAAACCCACTACTGTGCTTATACGTAACCCCGTTGTGCGCAAGGCGATGACCGGATAACCAAGATTAACTAAATAATAATAATAATAATAATAATATGGAAAAGATAGACCTATTTGAAGGAGAAGAGATCATTACTCAATCCGACAGCAACATTGTTACTTTGACAAATTTGAGAGTAAGATACACGGACTCCGAATATAGCAGAGCACATATCGTAAGTATATTGTTGGAAAAGATTAGTTCAATTGAACTTCACTACTCAAGCAAAACTTACTATTTAATTGCCGGAGTTGTTGCGGCTGGATTTGGAGTTGTAAGTATGTTGAAAAACCTAAATGACTATGGAATTTTAATTGCTATTGTCGGACTGATTCTAATTGGACTTTATTTTTCATCAAGAAAATATTTAATAACGATTTCATCAGATGGAGGTGGAAAAATTAATTTCCAAGCTAAAGGAATGAAAAAAAAATCAATAGTTGACTTTATTAATAAAGTTGAAAATGCAACAGATAAGAGACGAAAGGAATTAAAATAAGAACGAAATCTTTTTCCCTCGCGTGCGCAAGTTTACAATGCGTGCCACCAAGGCTTTGTTGCTTATACCCATAATAATGAAAATATAATTCACAAAATCAATGCACCAATTTTTACTTTATTTATCTTTGACAACATTATGGCGAAAAATTTTGCTTCTGAAATATTAGACGAGTTTAGGGGTAGGCTGCGTAATCCCTTCTACAAAACATTTCTTATCTCTTATCTTCTATATAATTGGGAAGTGTTTTTTATTGCTTTTGGGGATGAAAGTACGCAAAGTAAGATAATACAAATCAAAAGTTTAATTTCAATAAAGTATTCCTTTTTAATACCCCTAGGTATTTCTTGTTTGTTTTTTTTTGCATACCGTTGGGTTGAATATTTTGCAGAATGGTATGTTACATTGGTTCAAGCAAAAAAGAAGAAAAAGAAACTTCAATTAATGGGAGAAAAGACACCCTTTTCAGGAAAGGAATATTATACCAAGGTAAACGAGCTAGAAACTATAAATAACAAAAACAATTCTTTAAAAAAGGAAAAGCAAGAATTAGTTGAACATATTGACCTTTTAAAAAATCAAATTATATCTTTCGAATCAAGAGAAGTATTAAACAATAGTAGTTTACAACTACTAACAAAACGATTTGAAAAAGAATCTTTTTACAACAGTGCAGAGGCAATAATTGGAAATTGGAAATTAACAAAATTTTCACATCACACTGAAAAAACTTCCATTTTAATAACAATAACAAAAGTAGATAATCAACAAATCATTATAAATGAGAACTTTCCTAAAGAGGGTGGCAGGCAAATTTTTAATTCTGAAATCATCCACCAATATGAGGATGAATTTACTTTATTTCTTAATGATATGAGTCAAAGCCCACCTCTAATTGCAATACTCCGTTTAAAAATTAAAAAACAAAGCGATACGGGAAAAATAGAATTCTTAACAGGAAGTTTGAGATGGAAAACGGGTGACAAAAAAGAGATTAAAGTTGAATTTTTAAGAAATGAATAACTAAGAAAGGATTACTCCCTCTTAAAAGCCGCTTTCCTTTTCTCCAAAAAAGCAACCGTTCCTTCTTTAAAATCTGCCGTGCCAAAAGCAGCACCAAAAGCTTTAATCTCTGTTTCCATACCATTTTCCCCCTCCGTAAACTGCGCATTTACACAGGCTATTACTTTGGCAATCGCATCTGGAGATTTGGCGGCCATCTTTTGTATCATGGTTTCACAGGCTGCAATCACCTCTTCGGCAGGTTTCACATCATTTACCAAACCATATTGCAAGGCTTTGTCTGCACGCAACACATCTGTGGTGAGTAATAACTCCATAGCTCTAGATTTACCTATTAGCTGCGCTAATCGTTGTGTGCCGCCATAACCAGGAGGCACGCCCAGGTTAACCTCTGGCTGTCCAAACTTGGCATTTTCTGCCGCTATTCTAAAATGGCACGCCATTGCCAACTCACAGCCTCCTCCTAATGCAAAGCCAAAAACAGCCGCAATGGTAGGTTTGCTGCATTGCTCCAAGGCATTCATCACCGCATGTCCGTCTCTGCTCATTTTTTCGCCCTCTGCCACGCTAAAGTTGGCAAACTCAGCAATATCTGCTCCTGCCGCAAAAGCCTTTTCTCCTGCGCCACGCAGAATGATGCCATTAATCCATTGATCACTTTCAGCCGTTAGCACCGCTTGTTTTATCTCTTGCAAGGTAGCCCTGTTCAGCGCATTCATTTTTGCCTCACGCTCTATCTGAATGGTGCAAACACCTTCCTTGTTGTTAACACTTATATTCTCGTATGTCATATTAAATTATTTTTCTGTAATTCTTTGTAAAATCGGGGCATCGGAAAACCCATCACATTGTAATAGCAGCCCCTTAATTGCGCCACATGCGTTACCCCAATCCAGTCTTGCACGCCATAACTGCCCGCCTTGTCAAAAGGTTGGTAGTTTGCTATGTAATAGTCAATTTCTGCAGGACTTAGTGCATCCATAAAAACCTGCGTTACTTCATTAAAACTAAATTGTTGGGTGGGTGTTTTGATGTGAACACCCGTGTGCACCTGATGCCAATTTCTACTCAATGCTGCCAACATGTGTGCAGCCTCTGTAGCGTTTTGTGGTTTATTCAGAATGCCTTTTTCCGTCACCACAATGGTGTCTGCCGTAACCAATAAACTGCCCTCATTAATGGTTTCCTTATAGAAACTGGCTTTCTTTTCTGCCAAATAAATACTCACATCATCAACAGGCATTGCAGCATCAAAAGACTCATCTGCATCAATAGTAATGATGGTGGTATTAAAATCAGCCATTTCAAAAAGCTGCTTTCTTCTAGGCGATTTAGACGCTAATAATATGTTTAATTTGGTATTATGCATTTAAAAAAGGGGTTAACATTAAACCTAAAAGCATGTACAATTTGAGCAATAAACTAATATTGCGCCATTTATTTTCAGACCTATTGACAAGCGCATAAATCCATATAAACAATCCAAAAAAGGTAATAAACCCTATTAAAACAGTAGCAGGCATACTTACTGTCCAAAAAGCATAGTAGCCCCAGCTAAAAATAAAAAAGATGTTACACAATAAAAACACATTGGCAATAATCAAGGCTGCTTTAACGCCAAATACCACAGGCATCGTTTGACTCCCAAATTGTTTATCACCCTCCATGTCCTCAATGTCTTTAACAATTTCTCTGGTCATGGTAACCAAAAAAATTGAAATTAGCAGCACCCACAGCTGCCCTAAATTACAAAAAACAGCATTTGAAAGATAGAGTATGGCCACAACACTTACTGCCATAATTGATACTACTACATTGCCTATCAGCAACCAATTAGACAAGGCATAGGCATACACTAATAACATGGACTGTATACCCAAAACCCATGGCAACAAACCATTTTGTTGCCAAAAACAGAGCAATAATGCCACTGCATTAAGCCCCAAATACAAGCCTAACCATGCTTTATTGTTAAACAATTTTAAAATGGGTTTTCCATTGGCCTTGTCCTTTTTTAAGTCAAAGTAATTGTTGATAATATAACCTGCCACTGCGGTAAACAAGGTGGGGAAAAGAATACCCAAACTAAAACTGGCAATACTGCTATCACCACAAAAAACCATAAAGCACAAAATTTGAATTAACACAATAAGCCCTAAATTTATAGGTCTTATCAAATGCATTAAGGCTTTATTGCTATTCATTTATCGCTTTGGAAATTTCATTTTATAATTTACATCAACAATACCTTTGCTGATATGCTCTAACTTTCTTTTTAAAAATTGGCGTTTCAATGGATGAATTCTATCGGTAAATAATACCCCTTCAATATGGTCATACTCATGCTGTATTATCCTTGCAATCATGCCGTCAAACTCTTCTGTATGTGGTTTAAAATCTTCATCAACATAAGAGATTCTAACTTTGGCATTTCTACTCACGTTTTCTCTAACATTAGGGATACTTAAACAGCCCTCTTCAAAAGGCCAAGGCTCTTCCCACTCCTCTTCTATTATTGGATTGATGAAAGTACGTTTAAAATTCTCAGGCTCAACATCCTCCATGCCACTGGCATCTACTAAAAACAAACGGATGCCCAAACCCACTTGTGGTGCAGCCAATCCTATACCATTACTGGCTGCCATGGTTTCATACATATCCGCAATGATGCCTTGTAAATTGGGATGGTTTTTCTCTATGGGTGCTGCTTTTACACGTAAAATGGGACTCCCATAGGCATATATTGGTAATATCATGATATTTTCTGTAAATAAGACTGCAAAATTAATGCAGCGCTAACACTATCCAAACTTCCTTTCTCCTTTCTTTTGTTTTTTGGCACACCGCTGTCAATTAAGCTCTGTCTTGCCATTTTAGAAGTCAGTCTTTCATCCATTGTTTCTATGAGCATTTGCGGATATTTTTCTTTTAATTTGGCTAAATATGCAATGACTGGCTGTGTGGCATGGGTGTCTTCGCCAGAATGTCTAAGCGGCATACCCACCACAATGGCATCTACAATTTCCGCTTTCAAATACGTGTCCAACCAATTATCCAACTCAACGGTTAACACCACAATTAATGGTTTAGCAATGATGCGCAAAGGGTCTGTAACCGCAATGCCTGTCCTTTTCATGCCATAATCTATGCTTAAAATGCGTCCCATTATTTTTCTAAAGGCAAGATAATTCTAAAAGTAGTTCCTTTTTCTAAAACGGAATCTTTAACATAAATTCTACCCTTGTGATACTCTTGAATAATTCTTTTTACCAAGGATAAACCCAATCCCCAACCTCTTTTTTTGGTTGTAAAACCGGGCTTAAAAACCGTTTTAAATTTTGAAGGATGAATACCTTTGCCATTGTCAGATACATCAATCAATGCATGATTTTTATACGTTTTCAAATGGATTTTAATATCACCAATACCATCTGGCATAGCATCAATAGCGTTTTTAATCAAATTTTCTATAACCCAATCAAACAGCGGTAAATTTAAGTTACAGAAAATTTGCTTGTTGGGGTTGTTCAAATGAATTTTGATATTTTTTGAAACCCGATTGTCCATGTATCCAATGGCATTTTTTAAACTATTCACCAATTCAACCCGCTTTAATACCGGCTCTGAACCAATTTTAGAAAACCGTTCAGTAATGATATGCAAACGATTCATATCCTTTCTCATCTCCTCAAAAGCCACTGCATTGGCCTGCGATTTATCGTCTTCCATTAAATCAATCCAAGCTATTAAGGAACTCATGGGTGTACCCAACTGATGTGCCGTTTCTTTTGCCAAGCCCACCCACACCTTGTTCTGTTCACTCCTGCGCGCATAGGAAAAAGCCAAGTATGATATTAACAGAAAAAGCGCCACCACCAACAATTGAAATATGGGATAGTATTTTAGCTTTTGCAACAAAATGGAGTCGTCATAATAAATGCTTTGTTTCAAGCCATCACCCAAATCTATTAAAATAGGCGTGTAGTTTTTTTGCTGCATCGCAACAAGCTTTTTGCGCAGTTTACAACTATCCATCAAAACAGCACTGTCTAAATTACGTGCTTCTAATTTACCATCGGCATGGCTTAAAATTACCGGAATGGTGGTATTGTCTGTAATAATTTTTGCGTAAAAACTTATGTCCTCAACATTGATAGATGGGTCCGTAATGGCGGTCATTGCCTCTGCCCACAGTTCAATTTTCTTTTTCTCTTCCTGCTTTAGTTCATTGGCTAAATTAGAGGTAAAATAGATGCTTAAACCTGCAATCAAAAAAGCTAAAATTATCAAAGAAATCTTGATAATCCTTTTTAACTTATAGGTATATTTTATCCAGTTTAGCATTTATTTATATTCCTTGTGCTTCACTCCAAGCCTTTGGATTAGACCTCCATAAGTTTAAACTCTCAAAGTCAGATTCCTTTACATAATTGTTCAAAACTGCTTGCTCCATTAAATCATTTAAAGTGCACAACGAATAAAAATTGCAATTAGCCTTACCAAAAGCATCCTTTGCCTCATCAAAACCATAGTTAAATATACTTACAACGGCTAAAACTTCAGCTCCCTCTGCCCTACATGCATCTACCGCCTTCAAGCTACTCATACCCGTAGAAATTAAATCCTCAATTAAAACTATGCGTGCATCATTGATTAAATGCCCTTCTATTTGATTTTTCATTCCGTGCTTTTTGGGCTCTGGGCGCACATAGCAATAGGATAAATTTAAATCTTCCGCAATTAAAGCACCTTGTGCAATTCCTGCTGTAGCAATTCCTGCAATAACATTTACCCTTGGATAGGCCGAGTTAATGTATTGTGCATAACCCTCAGTTATTAGTTTTCTAACTTCAGGATAAGACAATGTTTTTCGATTATCACAGTAAATTGGAGAGCGCAAACCACTGGTCCAAGTAAACGGATTTTCAAAATTTATTTTAACCGCTTCAATTTCTAAAAGTTTATTTGCAATTTCAGATGCTATATTCATATTTTTGACAACTAATCGCAAATGTATAAAATATTCATCAATGATTGTGTCCTAATTATAACTGAAAGGAGCAATGTTCAACATAACAATCAGTTAACTATTAATGAAGAGGAGGTAGAATCATTGATAAGAAAAATATTTTTGGATATTGAAAGTTTGTCTAACGAGCAATATTACCTATTTACGGATTATCCAAAAGATGTTTTGCTTGCGCTGCAAAAGAAATTTAAATTTATAAAAGCAGCTGGAGGAATTGTTGTGAATAAAGAGAATAAGTACTTGGTGATTAAAAGAAATAAAAAATGGGATTTCCCTAAAGGGAAGCTAGAAAAAAATGAAACCATGCGAATAGCTGCCAAGCGTGAAGTTATGGAGGAAACTGGAGCAAAGGATTTAACAGTTTTAGAAAAAGCAATTAGCACCTATCATGTGTATATCATTAAAAAACACATCTATTTAAAAAAGACCAATTGGTATCACATGATTTGTTTATCAGATCAAAAGCTAGTCCCTCAAACAGAAGAAGGAATTGCCAAGGCAAAGTGGGTAAGTATTGATTTTATGCGCGAAAAAAATGTAAAAACATACCAATCTATCAAAGAGATTGTTGATTTTCTGCCTTACTCAATTTAGCAATTTCTTCAACCACTTTTTTAGGTACAAACCCATTGATATTTCCGCCACAACTAAGTACCTCTCTCACCAAAGAACTGCTTACATTGCCATAATTCACTGCACTAAAAAGAAATACTGATTCCAAATTGGGCATCAGTTCCTTATTTACATAGGCAATCCTCTTTTCATATTCAAAATCTTCAAAGCTTCTTAACCCTCTTAACACAAAATTTGCATTCACCGCCTTACAAAAATCTACGGTAAGTCCAGTATAAGACTCGACAATTATTTGATGATTATTTTCAAACAAGGAATTTAACCACTCAATTCTTTTTTCCAATGGAAAAAATGTACTTTTCTTAGGGTTAACACCTACGGCAATATATATTTTGTCAAAAATTTGCAAACCTCTTTCAATGATATCGATATGCCCTAATGTGATAGGGTCAAAAGTTCCAGGAAAAACTGCTATTTTCATTGCTATATGCTATTTATAAAAACTCAGAATGGTGTCGCCATATTTCTTTGATTCAAGCAACCTGTCTGCTCTAAAGCTTAAACCAAATCGATGTTCTAATACAAAAGTACCATTTTTCGCCAGTATTTCGCTATCTAATACCAAATCAACCATATTTTTTATAGTTAAATCGTCATAAGGAGGGTCAGCCCATATCACATCATAGGACTTTACATTGGTTTTTAAAAAATGTAAAACCTTAACCTGCTCAATTTCCCATATTTCGGAGCTAATTTTTAACTCACTTCTCAGTTCCTTAATATAGGTATTGCACTTTTTGTAATAGTCTATACTGCTCACCTGCTTGGCACCCCTAGAAATAAACTCTAATGAAACTGCGCCACTTCCAGCATACAAGTCCAAAAAAAAACTTGATTCAAATTCATACTTATTGAGTAAATAACTACAAACAGCTTGCCTTACCATATCTGTAGTGGGCTTGGTTCCTTTCCAATTCATTTTTTTTAAAACCCTACCCTTAAAAATACCCGCGGTAATCCTCAATTGTTATTTTCCGTATTGATTAATCGATTCAATAAAAAGCAATTTGCATCCACTAAATTAGTCGTATCCATACCTATACAAAAATCAGTAACAGGTTTGTACCAATGCGTTATCACTGAAAAATAGTTCTGAAAAAAACTTAAATTATGCGTGAAAAAATCCATAGACGATTCAATTATAATACTACCACCACTATCCAAAAATGAATACCGAATGGAACTAATTAAATAGTACAAATCATGAATTTTTTCAATACTAACTACTTTTTGCAGTAACATGGAGCCTTTTTTTACGCATAATAAAATATAATTACCCCGATTAACAGAAACAACAATTCCACTAAAATCATGGATATGTTCTATGGAGCTTAGCAGCAATGCCACAGCGTTCAGCTTTAAATCATGAGACCCAATTACCCCCAAAATTTGATTGACTGTTAAGCCCTTCTCATCATCTTGACTAAAATCAAAGGGATCAACAACCAATCCCCTATCCCTTTTAATAATAGACCCTTTTAGGGTCTCAGAAAATTCATGAAAATTATTGTAAACTTTACAAATATTAATAGTCCTTTTTTCGTCAAATCCTATTAAAATTTGGCAAGAATCAGTCCTATCAATAAAATATTGGCGCTCTATTTCTACTAACTTTGTATTGTCAGCATACCACTCTAATAAAAGATTATTTCCAGTTTCCTGTGTAAATTGCATCTTGCAAAGATCCTATTCTTAAAGCTCTTTCTGGATTAATTGGGTCAGGGTCCGTGATTTGAAATACAGGAACCTTTATTCCATTTTTATCCAAAATAGCCGTTTCAATGATAAACTCCTTTTTATTGCTAGGGGGTACTTTTCCTAACATATCAATAGGATAATTTAGACCAAAAGTTTCTTCTAATGCGCCCACATACATCGTATCAACCTCAACAACATCAGATGTATCTGCACCTTTTCCGCCAAGCTTTCTCAAGCGTTTAATTTTTCCATTTTTAATCCCTTCAATCAAGTTTTCAAATGAACTAGCAAAAGTATCATTCATATCTTTGTAGGCCATTTGTGCAGTTTTAATGTCACCAAGTTTCAATTTTACCAAGCTTTCAACTTTTTCAATCTCCACCTTTCTGTCAATAGGGCCTTTAATTGACTTTACAATTAAAACCACCAAAACAAGGGCAACAACTCCCAAAACAATATTTACCAATTTTTTTGACATGATGCAAAATTATTGAAAAAAACTATATTAATACTATATTAATTAATAACTTAACAAAAAACTCATTTTTCCTTACATGTAGCGATTACCTACCCAAATAAATCTACGATTAATGTAGTCGGCATTCGTAAATGTAGCATTACCTGCCGGATTTCCTCCTGTAACATGAAAGTCAGAAAAAGCAGCATGTTGGTTAACAAATGCGGCACCTGTAAAATTAAATGATACCGGAACAAATACACTGTTCATTTGCGCTCTAATAACTTCAATCATTTCCTGATTCGTGCTGTATGCCAAACAGGTAATTGCACCCTTTTTAACTGCTAATTTACTTGCAATTGACAATGACTCAGTAGTATCCTTGGTTTTTATTACAAAACCAATTGGCCCAAAACATTCATTCGCATAAATTTGTTCATCTTTACTTGATAAGCTCAACAACATTGGAGAAGAAGTAATGGCCTCTGGAAATTCTGCATTGGCAATTTGCTTTGCAGCCAAGATTACACTGCCTTTAGATAATTCCTCAATCCTTTTAAGCGTTTGCGTATTTTGAATTGCTCCTGCAGTTCCTGCACCCGCTCTTGGATTTTCTACCAAAGCAGTAACTGCATTAGCCAAACCAATACAAAAGTCATCATAACTTACAACTCCATCCTTTGTTTTTACACCACTCTCTGGAACAAAAATATTTTGTGGAGCAGTGCACATTTGTCCAGAATATAACGTTAAGGAAAAGGCTAAATTAGAATAAACAGCTTCAATATTGTCCACCGATTCAATAATACAGCAATTTACTCCTGCCTTCTCTGTAAAAACAGTTTTATCAACCTTTGACTCAATATAATCTCCAAATGCATTTCCACCTGTATAGTCAATCAATTTAATTTGTTCATTTTCAATAAAATCCTTTGCGATTGGTTGCTCAATAGTATCAACCGCCAATTGAATGAGGTTTTCATCAATTCCATTTTCTTTAAAGGTTTTTCTTATTTCTGCTACATAAATGGCAATTGGCAATATAGCTTTTGGATGAGGTTTAACAATTACAGGGTTACCACATACAAGGTTGGCAAAGATTCCAGTAACAGAGTTCCAAGTCGGGAATGTTGAGCATCCTATAACCAAACCGATGCCCTTGCTTATTGGTATAAAATCCTTTTTCAAAGAAAGTACAAATTTCCCAAAATCCTTATTCCATTCTGCTGTAGAAGAATATCGTGTTAGTTCCTGCTGAGCTACAGCAAGCGTTTCCAGCGCTCTATCTGCAGCATGCGGACCAGAGGCCTGAAATGACATTAAAAAAGATTGTCCAGTTGTATGAACCGTTGCATGGGCGATATCAAAAAACCTTTTCGATATTGCCTCCAATGCCTTTTGTAGCATAGAAATTCTCTCTTCAATCGATTGTGCAATCCATTTTGATTTTGCTGAATTGGCATCCAAAATATATTGTTCAATTTCCTTGATCTGATATTGAATACCTAGTGATTTGTTAAGAAATGGAGAAAATTCCTCTCCAAGATAGGTTGTACTTTTATAGTCAATTTCATTAAATTTTGAATGCTGTACAGACTCCATAAATTTCTCACCCTCTGCAGCTTGCTCTAAATCATAAGATTTAGGGTTCTCGTTATAATAACTAAAAAAAGTACGTGACTCTAGTTGATTTAAAATATCTTTATTAATCATAATGCAAATTAAATAAAAAAGCCCCACTTATAAGTGAGGCTTTTATTAAAATTAGGCAGCGTCATACTTTCCCAGGGTTTAACCAAGTATCATCTGCGCTATTGGGCTTAACTTCTCTGTTCGGAATGGGAAGAGGTGTGCACCAACGCTATTGCCGCCATAAAGGTATTAATGACAAAAATTGAAAGTAAGAAACAAAAAAAATATAAGTCTACGGATAATTAGTACAAGTCAGCTTTAATATTACTATTTTTACACTTCTTGCCTATCAACGTCCTAGTCTCGAACGATCCTTAAAAGAGATCTCATCTTGAGGTAAGTTTCGCGCTTAGATGCTTTCAGCGCTTATCTTGACCATACGTAGCTACTCTGCACTGCGGTTAGCACCACAACAGATACACCAGCGGTATGTCCGACCCGGTCCTCTCGTACTAAAGTCAGATCCTCTCAAATCTCTAACGCCCACAACAGATAGGGACCGAACTGTCTCACGACGTTCTGAACCCAGCTCGCGTGCCACTTTAATGGGCGAACAGCCCAACCCTTGGGACCTTCTCCAGCCCCAGGATGTGACGAGCCGACATCGAGGTGCCAAACC